>OLVR01000341.1_pt1 | contig 64330 bp, 66 predicted proteins | sample 1673261 | NCBI WGS metagenome assembly OLVR01 (sample SAMEA3178938, study PRJEB25190) | human gut metagenome | biome: human gut; feature: human-associated habitat; material: faeces | place: Austria | collected 2013 | reverse complement strand
CTTTACTTTTCCATTCTATACCTTTTTATTTCTACTTTCATTACTTTCGACAAAATTTGTCAAAAATTCTCAATAGTCAAAATATAACTATTATATTCTATATAGAATATACAATAATATTTAGAAACAGTCAATATTTTTGTGAAAATAATCTGCAAATAATCATAAAAAAAAGAAGTAATTAATTTTACTTCTCTACTGTAACTAACTTTTGTGTTTTTTCTAAAGTTATAACTTCTTCTCTATAATTTAAAGCTAATCCAATTGTAAAGACATAAGATAACAAATAAAGCCAAATCATAAGCACTACAATACTTGCCAAATTCCCATAAAATACATCATAATTAGCAAAATGAGTAGTATAAAGAGAATAAATATAAGTAATAACAACAAAACCAATTGTAGTAAATATTGCTCCTTTATTTACTTCATTACTCTTTATCTTTTTATCAGGTGCCATTGTAAAAATAATTTTAATAAAGAAGAAAATAATAAACCAAGAAATAGGCCCTTTAAGAACACTAATAACTAAAGTAATATTAGTGATAATTTTTTCACTAATATCCATAATCTGCAACATTTCAATAATTTTATTACCAAATACGCTAAATATAAGTAAAAAAACAAATAAAAGAATAATAATTAAAATCATAAATAATGATTTTAATCTTCTCTTAAAAAAACTAGAATTTTTAATTCCATAAATCATATTAGAGCTAGCAATGACACTAGCAGCCCCATTACTAGCAATAATATAAGCTATAATAAGTGTTAAAAAGAAATTCCAATCTGCTTTTACAATCATATTAACACCTAAAAGCATATCAGCAAATTCTTGACTAAAAGCTTGAGAAATAAAATCATTTATAAATTGTAAATCAAAATGAAAAATAGAAGCTATATAAGTTAATATTGTAAGAGTAGGAACAATTGATATAACAAAAGAAAAAGCAAGATGTCCTGGTAAGATTTCCATTTCCGGCTTTGTAATAATTTTAAAGAAATTACTAGCCCCCCTTTTTATTTTCTCACGCATTTTTATCCTCACTTTTCTTTTTTTGACTCTTCATCTCATCAGTTGCTTCTAATATAGCATCTTCAATTGTTTTAACATTATCATTAATCATCGAATAACCAAATTCAGCCCCATATTCATAAGGTAACTTTTTAAATTCTTTATTTAATTTATGAATATAATTTGTGACTTGCTTTTGCGTAAAACCAACTAAATAAATTAAAAATTCATTACCATCCGTTCTCATAATATCACTATTATTAAGCTGTGTTTTAATTAAAATATTAGCCGCTGCCTTAATTTGTTTATCTCCCTCTTCATAACCAAGTGTATCATTAATAAACTGAATATTATTTAGATCTATTACAATCATTGTTTGAGGATAAACAGTATTATTATTCCAATTATGAATATATTCATTCAAGTAATTTCTATTTTTAAGACTAGTTAATTGATCAATAAATTTCATCTTATTATCTTTTTTAATACGTTTAGCAATCTTAATTCTTTTACTATTTTTATAAAAGATAATAAAGATAACTGCAAAAATGACTAAAGTAATTAAAATATATTTAGCAATAGTACCTAAAATACTACCCGTTCTAACAGTCATGCTATGACTATACATTCCATCATAAATAACTTTATTATGATCTACTACCATAGCATATTTACTAAATAATTTATAAAATGCACTATCAGTTCTCGATTTAAATTGATAAGTATCATTTAAAGAACTAGTATATCTCTCTGTATAATTAGATAAATTACTACCTGAATATAAATCAAAAATATTTTTATCAATTACAATAATAACATCTTTTCGATTAAGTTTTTTCAAATCTTTTTCATCTTCATAAGTTTCTATTTGAATTCCCTTAATACTACTTAAATAGTCATGTAAGAAACTATTTTCATCAACATAAACTGTTTTTCCAACTAAACTTTGAATACTATTAACAACTAAATTATTTTCATTACTAGCTATAACACTATAACGAATTGCCAAATTAGAATCTATATCATAATAATTATCACTCAAATTATAATAATTAAAATATAAATCTATATCATTATTGCTAACTGCCTTTTTAAAGCGATTTAAATTACGATATTTTGTATAATTAAATTCAACATCACTAAATTCACTAAAATCATACAAATACATAGCGATAATTCCCCCATAATTGCCACTCATAATAACTTCATAAGGACTATTATTAATGAATCCATAATTATAAGTAATGGAACGCATAGCATCCACTTCAGTTTCGCTAATTCCCAAAGCTGTAGTAAATAAATTAAACTCTTCTCTCTTCAAATAAGAATCTAAATTATCTTGATACCAATTATAATAAAACTTTTCTAAAATACTAGTTAAAGTATCATCATTACCTCTAATAACATAATAAAGCTCAATATCTGATAAATGATAATTAATAACATAATCATTCTTTAATATTTCATCTAAATATATACTTAAAGGAACAATCATATAATGAATATCTTCATGATCCCTAAATGCTTCTAATAACTTGGCTTTATCTTCATATTGTGACAAAGTAATATTATTTACATCTGCAAAATAACTACTAATATAAGAAGCATCATCTTTTACAACTCCAATATCCAATCCTTCTAAATCTTGATAACCACTAACAACCTCATCTTCTAAACCAACCAAAACATAATGATCTGTATAAAAAACAAAATCATTTTCCTTTAAAGATTTAACAATCCCTAAAGTAAGACCACTAGTTTGTTCACCATAATTAAAAGTAACAGGATTAAGTTCTAACTTATATTCTTGTTCAAAGTCATTTAAAAATTCATAAAAAACTCCTGTACCAGTATTTCCAAACAAATTAACATCATTTACAACATTAATATTTTGAACAGTATCAATATTATTATTAATCCATCTTCTCTCACTAGCAGTGAGTTTATTTTCATTCGTTAAAACGCGATAAGTAATTAAACCTATAATAACTACGGCAATTATTACAACAATCGTAATAATTACACTTTTTTTATTTTTCATAAACTACCTACTCTTCTTCTGTTTCTTCTTCCTCAAATGGGGTATTATTATTCCAAACAATACCACCAGTACCTGAAACATTCTTTGCCCCTAACAATGTAAAACCATCAGAATCTTCCGTACCTTCCGATTCAATCATATATTCTAGATCATAAAAACTTAAAGTTTCTTCACTAAAATATTCCAAAGAAGCCATAGCAATACTTTGCCCCTCTACCAAAGTTGTAGCTGGTACAAAAGTAATTGTTATATAAATAATTTTACCACTTACTCGCATGGTAACATCTTCTACAATTTCATTTTCTTTAATTTGAGCAATAATATCCTTTTGCATATTTTCATCAAATGGATAATCCTCTATTCCTTCTAAACGATCTCCATATTTAGAACTAGAATCCCCTACGAAATAAGTAATTACTACTACAGATATTGCAATCAAACAAGCAATCAAAATAAAAAGTAAAACAAATAAAACATTATTTTCTTGCCATATCTTTTTTAATTTTTTCATTCATTCACCTCATAGCTAATTAATTATAACATTATTTAAGCAATAAGACAATTTATAATTATTTTACAAAAATTGTAAACAAAAAATGTAAACAGTTTACAAACTATCTACAATTTCTTTTAATTGATTTTCATCCCAAATTGTAATTCCTAGTTCTTTAGCTTTATCATACTTACTACCTGGAGCATCTCCAACAATTACAACATCAGTCTTTTTACTAACGCTGTCAATACTTTTACCACCATAAGATTCAATAAGGGCTTTTATTTCATCTCGTGACATAAAACTAATCGTACCAGTAATTACAAACTTTTTATCTGTAAAATTTTCATTTTGTTTAACTTGGGTACCCATATATTTCATATTAACACCCAAATCTTCTAAAGTATTAATAAGAGAAATATTATCAGGATTAGCAAAATAATTAACAATATTTTGCGCTAAAATATCACCAATATCCTTAATATTAATCAATTCCTCATAAGTAGCATTTGATAAATGTTCCATATCTTTAAAAGTGCTAGCCAAAAGTTTAGCATTCTTCGCCCCAATACCTGAAATACCTAATCCAAAAATAAGCCTTTCGAGACTATTTTGTTTACTTTCCTCAATAGCCAATAACAAGTTTGTCACTTTCTTTAAACCATAGCCCTCAAGTTCAATAATATCTTCTTTATGCTCATTTAAATGATAAAAGTCCGGAATAGAACGAATAAAGCCTTCATTATAAAAATCTTCTAATATTTCATCTCCCAAGCCATCAATATTCATCGCATTACGACTAGCAAAATGAATTAAACCTTCAATATTTTTCTTAGGACAGTTATCATTAACACAAAAGTAATCCACATTTCCTTTTTTTACTAAAGGACTTCCACAAATAGGACATTCATTAATCATTTCAAATGGTACTTCTGTTCCTAGTCTTCGCTCTTTTTTTGCTTCCACAACCTCAGGAATAACATCGCCTGCTTTTTTTATAGAAACAATATCTCCAACTCTTAAATCTAACTCTTTACAATAATCTTCATTATGTAAAGTAGCTCTTCTAATTGTTGAACCCATAACTAATACCGGTTCTAAAACCGCATTTGGAGTTACTTGACCAGTTCTTCCAACTGTAAATTTAATATCCACTAATTTTGTAAGTACTTCTTCTGCTGGAAACTTATAAGCCGTAGCCCATCTTGGATATTTCACCGTTGAACCAAGTTCTTGTTGCATTCTAATATCATTTACTTTAATAACGATCCCATCTATTTCATAAGGAAGAGTATTTCTTTTTTCTGTATATTCTCGGATAAAATCTAATATACCATTTACATCTTTTACCAATTTTGAAGCACTATTTACTTTAAATCCTAAAGACTTCATATATTCTAAAGCTTCATAATGTGTATTAATTTGATAATCAAGAGGATTAGGAAGATGATAAATCCAAGTATCCAAATGTCTTTTAGCAGCTATTTTAGGATCTAATTGTCTAATAGAACCAGCAGCAGCATTTCTAACATTTTGTAATTTCACTTCGCCATTTTTTTCTCGTTCTTGGTTTAATTTTTCTAATGTTTTTTTATTCATGTAAATCTCACCACGAACCTCAATGTCAATATCTTGTCCTAAATCAAGAGGGACAGTTTTGATTGTCTTTACATTATGAGTAATATCTTCTCCCGTAATACCATCTCCTCTTGTTGCTGCAAATTTAAGTTTACCATGTTCATAGTGCAAAGATACACTAAGTCCATCAATTTTAAGTTCGCAAACATACTCTGGATGAAGACCTGCATTTCTAATTCGTTGATCAAAAGCTCTAATTTCCTCTTCATTAAAAACATTAGATAAACTAATCATAGGAATAGAATGTTTGACCTTTACGAATTTATCAATTGCTTCTCCCCCAACTCTCTTAGTAGGACTATTAGGATCAGCTAAAAGAGGATATTTTTCTTCCAAATTAATTAATTCTCTCAAATATTTATCATATTCTTGATCTGTAATACTTGGATTATCCATATTATAATACTCATAATTAGCCTGCCTTAAAATACTAGTTAATTCTTGAATTCTTTTCTTTGCATCTTCCATATCATTCCCAAAGATTCTTTGGATATTCTCCTTTCAAAATTAAACCTTCTAAATACTTTTTAAAAACTTCTAAATCTTCTTTATAAGTAACACCTATCCACTTAGCATCAGTAGGAATAAGTTTTAACTTAACATTATTCTTATGATGCATTTCATTTAAAACAATTGGTAATAAATATTCAGCATTATACCTATCTAAAGAATTAGCAAAAAACTGAGGCATATTCTTTTCAATATAAGGAAATATATTCATTTGCAAAGCATACATAAGCATGGATACAGGATGACTATCTAAAACCTCAAATTCTTCTTTGCCATCTAACGATACTCCTATTATTTTTTTTGAAACACGTTCTACTTTACTTTCTAAAATAGAATCAATATCACTACCACAATTAAAAATAACTCCTCTTTTTACCGAACCATTTGGACTCAAAGTAGAACCAATTTGATAACCCACAACTCCATAGTCATCACTATAGTCTAAAAATTCACTTAATCGTTGAAATGCTTCTCGTCCATAAAAATCATCAGCTGAAATTACCGCAAAAGCACCACGAATAAAATTTCTAACACAATATAAAGCATGAGCAGTACCAAGTGGTTTCATTCGATCATTTGGTATCATCGTACCTTGAGGAACATCCTCATTCTTTTGAAAAGCATATTCCACCTTCATTTTTCTTTCTATTCTTTTTCCTACTGTTTCTTTAAATAAACTATAATTTTCTTCTTTAATAATAAATACTACTCGATTAAATCCTGCTAACTTAGCATCATAAACCGAATAATCTAATATAAATTCCCCGCTAGGTCCAACTGGTTCAATTTGTTTCAAACCACCAAAACGACTTCCCATTCCGGCTGCCATTACTACCAATGTTTTCTCGTTCATTGCCTCACCTAATCCCATAACTTAGAAGGATACTTTCCTTCTTCAATTAAGTTTTCAATAGATTTTTTTATATCTTCTACATCTTCTTTATAAGTCATACCAAGCCATATTCCATCACTCGTTTGGGCTTTTACTTTAATTTCTTTTTTCTTTAAAGCATTTTGAAGTACAACCGGCAACATAAATTCATTTTTATCTGTCAATCCATTCTTTATAAATTGTTCCCAATCACGATTTAGAAATCCAAAAAAACTACGTTTAAATAAAAATAAATTTACTGAAACTGGTTGTTTTTCTGAAATAGGAAATGAAGCAGTTCCATCTAAAGGAGAAGCTATTAACTGATTTTGTTCACTTTTAATTTCACTTTCAATTGTTTCTTTTAAATAACCATTTTCTATAACGCAAACACCTCTTTTTACCGAGCCATGCCTACTAGCTGTTACATAAAAAGGATAATTAACAGTTAAATATTCATATTCATCGCTACTTGTATTATGAAAATCTAAAAAATGTTGAAAAGTCTCAAAACTATTAAAATCATCAGCATTAATAACTGCAAAATCACCATCAACATAGTTCTCAGCTGCCAAAACAGCATGCGCAGTACCCCACATTTTTGTTCTACCTTGAGGAATCAAACTATCATCTAATTTATAATTTAAAGATTGAAAAGCATATTCAACAGGAATGTATTTACTAACTCTATCTCCAATTTTTTCTTTAAATAAATCATAAATATCTTCTCGAATCACAAAAACCACTTTTGTAAAACCATATCTTTTAGCATCATAAACCGAATAATCTAATATTAACTCTCCATTAGGACCAACTGGTTCAATTTGCTTTAAACCTCCAAAACGGCTTCCCATTCCGGCTGCCATTACAACTAAAGTCAAATTTTTCATAAAGCCTCCTCATTTTCTTAATTATAACATTCTCTCATATTTAGAGCAATTATTTTTTTACAATATACTTTTGCTTACTACTCCTTGGTTTATCAGGAATAGTTAAAACAATTAATCCTTTTTGAACCATAGGATTCAAAATAGATTTCATAAAATATCTTTGATTTTTAATACCAATATACTCTCTAATTTCTCTACTACTCTTCGCAAATTCACAAAAATGCATAATAATATTCTCATACTTACCACTAAATTCAACTTGGGTGGTAACTTGGGTGGTAGAATCAAAACAATGAAGAGGAATTTTAACTATAAAAATATCTGCTTCTTTAAAAGTAGGAAAATCTTTCGAATAAACTTGTACATATTTAGCTATTTTTTTAATTCCAGAACCAAGCTCATCTGCAAGACCAATTTCATTAAAAAACTTGGCAATAATAGGATTTTTAGGATAAGGAACAAAATCATGAACATCAATATATCCAATCATTCTTGGTCTATTAGCATTTTCCGTCATAAGCTCATTTTTACTAATAACAAGTCTTGTAATATATGGATTAGAATATTCACGATGAATAACTAAATTAACGCACAGTTCTCTAGCAATAATATCTCTAACACTTTTACGCACATCTCCTTCTAAATAAAAAGGATCTGGCAAATGTTTAGAAATAAACTGAAATAAACGAAAATAACTCTCTATTAAATTAGTTCTAATAAGATCTCGATCATCAAAACGTTCTTCATCCCAAACCCGTAATAAAGCATCTATTCGATAATATGGTAACACCGACTGAATAACTTCATCCCTTCCAAATATGAGAATACCAGCTAAATTAATCCCTTCTACACCAGTTTCATAATCATAATCATACAAAGAAGCACTTTTTAGTAAATCTAAATCATTCATTCTTCCCCATGGATGATTAGGATTATTATTAACAGCCATTTTTCTAGCCAAATCAATTAAATCAGGACGTAAATCAGATATCTGAGCAAAATTATAAATATGATTTTCAAAATAAGTTTTTTTCTTACGGATATACAAATTAGAAATTAAAGTAGTATTACCCGTAATATCATAATCTCCATCTTCATTTCTATCAAAAATATGATGATTTGTTTAGTGAACTTCTGAAGATTCTGGGACTCGAATATATAACAAATATTTATTACCTATTTTTATATCACGAATAGCCAAATAAACCGTCGGATATATTTTTTGAGGATTATTACAAAGATTCACAAAATCTTTTTTTAAAGCTTCTATTTGTTCTTTTAAAACACCAACAATTTTCCTATTATCATCTACTCCAAGAATAATAATTCCTCCAAAGCGATTCAAAAAAGCACAAATGCTTTCAAATAAATTATGAGGCAAATTTTTTGTAGCTAATTTAAACTCTACAGTTTCTGATTCACCATCACGAATTAATTTTTTTATTTTATCAACCATAAATACCCCCTAATCCTATAACTTTTTTAAACTTTTGTGATTCTTCATAAGTTTACGAATACCAAAATTTCTAGCAAAAGCAATACTAACAAACTTTTCATCTACTTCTATAACAACACCCTTACCATAAATCGTATGTATAACAACATCACCCTTTTGATATTCTACATCCTCACTATTATATAAATCATCTTTATTTAAAACTTTTTCTTCCTTAATACTACTATTCAAAGTTTCCAAAGTTTCCTTATCTATTTCACTAATAAACCTTGAAGGAGCATTAGTAGTTGTTTTACCATATAACATTCTTTTTTTAGCATTAGTTAAATAAAGTCTTTCTTTAGCTCTTGTAAAACCAACATAACAAAGTCTTCTTTCTTCTTCAATTCCACTATCCCCCTCTAAGAAAGCATTTTGATGAGGAAATATTCCTTCTTCCATACCAGTTATAAACACAACCGGGAACTCTAAGCCTTTAGCACTATGTAATGTCATCAAAGTAATTACATTATCATCATCTTTATGTTCTGAAATATCGGCAATTAAACTAATTTCTTCTAAAAAATCATTTAAATTAACTGAACCAGTTCTAGCCTCGTAACTAGCCGTGATACTCTTAAATTCCATTAAGTTTTCAATTCTTAATTCAGAATCTAAAGACTTTTCATTTTCTAGTTCTTTTTTAAGTCCGCTTTTTTCTAAAACAACATCAATTAATTCGGTTAAAGATAAATTAAGAGCATCCTGCTGTAACTCTAAAATAATATTTTTAAACTCTAATTCTTTTCCAGAATCGATTGCTTCAAACATCGAAGTTCCCATTAAAATTGCTTTATTTTCCAAATCTTCAATACTTTTATTACCAATTTTCCTTTTTGGTGTGTTGATAACTCTTCTTAAACTAACATCATCATCAGTATTATTAATAAGTCTTAAATAACATAATAAATCTTTAATTTCTTTGCGATTATAGAAATAATAACTACCAACAACTTTATAAGGAAATCCATTCTTAAGTAAAACTTCTTCGACATTTCTTGATTGAGCATTAGTCCTATAAAAAATAGCAAAATCTTGATAAGAGTATCCTTCATTCAATAATTTCTTAATTTCATCCACAATTAAAGTAATTTCATGTTTTTCATCATAACTTCTTAAATATTTAACTTTAACTCCCTCACCCAAAGTACTATATAAATCCAAATCTTTTCTTTCCTTATTATTTTTAATAACAGAATTAGCAGCATCCAAAATATTTTTAGTACTCCGATAATTTTGTTCTAACATAATAACTTTTGTATCTTTAAAATTATGCTCAAAATCCAAAATATTTCTAAAATTAGCTCCTCTGAAACCATAAATAGATTGCGAAGGGTCTCCTACAACAAAGATATTTTTATAACGATTAGCAAGTAACTTACTTAACTTATATTGTACTTCATTTGTATCTTGATACTCATCAATTAATATATATTGATAATGTTCTTGATAATGTTCTAATACTTCACTATCTCTTTTAAATAATTCGACAGGCAAACGAAGTAAATCATCAAAATCAACCGAATTGTTCTTTCTTAAAACTTTATCATACTCATGATAAATCTCAATTACTTTCTTTTCTACTGGTGTATTAAAAAATTTATCCATATCTGCATCTGTAAGTAATTCGTTTTTAATAAAGCTAATTTTATTACGAATAAAATATGGACTAACTTCTTTAGGATCAATGTCTCGTTCTTTCATAATTTTTTTAATCAAACTTAAAACATCATCACTATCCAAAATAGTAAAATTCTTATTCATTCCGAGTTTATCTACATTTTCACGAATGATTTTAAGTCCAAATGAATGGAATGTCCCAACAAACACATGGTTACCTGGGACAAGTAAATTTAATCGTTCTCTCATTTCTTTAGCAGCTTTATTAGTAAAAGTTATAGCTAAAACATGATAATCACTAACCCCTTGTTCTAAAAGATAAGCAATTCTGATTGTAAGAACCTTTGTCTTACCAGAGCCTGCTCCAGCGATTACTAAACATGGTCCATCTATATGCATTACTGCTTCTTTTTGTTGTTCATTTAATTTATCTAACATCTATACTACCACCTTACCTATCCATTATACCAAAACAATTGTATGAAAAAAAGAGAACTTTACACAAGTTACTCTATTTATTCTAATTTATCTCTAAAAAATAACACAAAACTTTCAAATTTAAATCTCATATGGAGCAGCTATCGTTCCATTTCCACTTTTTATTTCGGCATCACTTGCTATATTAATTACTGGACGAACACCGATCGTGCCAAACATGTAGCCCCAGCCGAGATCGCCATCCGAATCCACATAGAACACGTTAGCAACACCACTCACCGAATCAAAATAAGACGGAGATATAGTCCAATAGGCTTCTCCTGTATATAGGTAATAACCCGTATTGTTGCTTCCGTATACTCCCCCGGCCATTGCTGATTCATCAGCTGAAATTAATCCTATTGGATTAGTTAGTGCTTTATTTCCTTTACTACTTGATGAGATTGTATATAAATCGCTGCTATTACTACATTTTAATGTTGGTACCTTATTTGTACTTAATCTCACTCTTGATGCATAGTAAACTGTAATACTTGGGTGATTACTCCATGAATAGCCACTTTCCACCTCTCGATCTCCACAGAAACCTGCTTCTTTACTTATTTTATCGGCATAACTTGCTAGATTACTATTATACCAATTATCTACTACTGTTTTAATATCACTATTTATTGTATTTCCATGTTGTTGACCATTAGTATACATATATCCCACGTATTCACTACTATTATAACTTAAATTAAATGACTTTGTTTGTAATCGTGTACTTGCTCCTGTTGTTGCCATACTTGTTCCATTATAGATTACTCGGATACTTCCATCTCCATTAATCCGGATAATTCTCCAATAGTATCCAGCAAACTTTAACCAATTATTATCTACTGCCCCTCTAAAATAGTAACTATCTCCCCAGTCATCTTGGGTTTTATATATTCCTTCATCCGTTGTTGCTGTCTTACTAAAATCTGGTGCCCCTTCATTTACTTTACTATTTGCTAGTATCAAATCTTTTACAGTTGATTGTTTATTAAAATACAAATTACATTTAAAATTAACTACATTATTTGGAACAATTAACGACCAGCTCTCTTCATTCCATTCTGCCTCAACATCACTTTCGCATACTGCCTTATTAAATTGATAGCCACTACCTTTTTGTGGAATATCAGAACTAGTTTCATATTCTCCATCTTCATTTTCAAGATAAACTCCAACTAAATTATCCAAATTATTATCTAATGATACATGCTCTAATTCTTGTTTACTTGAATTTGAGAACATAATAATCATAGAAGTTATTACTAATGTCACAATAAATATAACTATTTTCTTCATAATTATTCCGCCCCTATCACTACATATGGATTTGTAGAAGTTCCATTTCCATCAATTTTAAATTGAGTATCTGCTTTCAAATTAATAACAGGTCGTATACCTAAAGAATGATCAACATTAATATCAGTAGCCGCTCCCGTCATATATACCGCAAATACCCAAGCCTCTGGATATTTATCTGGAGTCATAGTCCAATAAATCTGCCCAGTGTACAAGTAAAATCTATTATTACTTATTCCTTGTACACCACCAGCATAAACAACTTCATCGGCGGTAATTAAACCAATAGGATTACTTAATGCTTTATTTCCTTTACTACTTCCACTCACTGTATATAAATCGGCACTATTACTACATTTAAATGTTGGCGTATGATTAATTAATCTTTCACTCCCTGCGTATAAATAATACCCTGTATTATTTTCATTAGCTGGTTCGCGATCTCCACAAAATCCTGCTTCTTCACTAATTTTATTTTCATAACTTTTTAAATTATTGTCATACCAACTATCTAATACTCCTTTAATTGCACTATCTTTTTCTAATCCATGATCCTGACCAATTGTATACATATATCCGACATATTCTCTAGAGTCACTTTTTTCATTAAATACACTAGTCCCAATCTGCGTATTTGTTCCAATTGTTGTCGAAGTTGTTCCACTATAAATTAAACGAATAGAACCATCTCCATTAACTCTTACAATTCGCCAATAAATACCAGCAAATTTCACCCAATTATCATCTACAGATCCTGCAAAATAATAAGTAGTACCATCATCATCTTCCGCTTGATACATCGTTCCAGTCGTATCTGTATCAAGAATGGAACTAAAATCATTTCTCGTCAATATAGTATGGGAATTGATAATATCTGTTGCCGTTTTTCCCTTAATAAGTGAGATTGTTTGTGTTTTAACTTTACTTTTAAGTCCCTTACTATCAACCACATATACTTTAACCGTATAATCTCCTTCTTCTAAATTTTCAAATGTATAAGTATTACTATCGCTTTCTATATATTCATCATTAATAGTATAATAGTATTTACTAATTTCAAATAAATTATCTTCATTTGGTGTTACAGTTACAACAATACTTTGACCATTCATTTTTGCTTCCAAGCCAAAATTAGGTTGATATCCACTATATTCTAACAAAGTAATTCTTGCAAATCCATTTCCTTCTTTCGCATTGTTAATCAAAGCTTCATTAGAAACACTATTTACAGAAAAAGTTAAAGTATTTTCACTATTCGATTCTCTACAATTATAGCAATACATTGCTTTATTAGTTAATTCTTTATTTCCAATATAACCAGAACCTCCTCCAGCAGAAGAATGTCCAGCAGCACCTCCTCCGTAGAATCCACCTCCACCTCCGGAAGCACCTCCTAAAGTTGAACCACTTAAACCACTTCCACCTTGGCCAAATGTTCCAGGATTACCACGATAACCAGCTGCACCACCAGCCTCCTGAGTTCCGCCTCCTCCAGCAGTCATTCCATAGTTGGTAACAACACCATCATTACCTAAATAACCACCACCTGAAACTCCATTTGTAGAATAATCAACTCCATTAGGATGATAATATGCACCAGAACCTCCTCCAGCAACAATCAAAATATCATCTTGTTTATCTGAAAGTGTTGATAATAACCCTGTTGATTTAGCAATATGTGTCGCTCCACCACCACCAGATTGATAATTAGCAGCATCAGCAGTATAAGCTCCGCCATTCCCTCCGCCATTATATCCTCCAGCGCAATCTTGAGAAACGCAGTTACTTAAACCTTCACCACCTACTGCAATATATAATTTATCTTCTTTTTTTAAATTAATTTCTCCCTTAGAATATCCTCCATATCCACCAATATAATCATTAGTATCTCCCCCTTGAGCTCCCCAAACTTCTAATAAATATTTTCCATCTTGTGGAGTTACAAATTCTTCTATCGTTCCTGTATAATCAAACTCAAAAATATCTTCCTCATCAATCACTCCATAAATTGTTTCGCACTTTGTACCTTTACTAGTCAAATTTCCTATCTCATAACCCTTCTTCTCTTCATTCCAACTAATCACTGCTCCATTAGTACAACTTGAACTAATTAAAGATACCCCTTCACTTGTTGGAATATGATCAAGCTCTATATATTCATCTTCTTCAATCAATAATTTTGTACTAACTCTTATATCATAAGGGCTATAATTAATAGTTCCTGTTACTAACGGTATTGACTCAGTAGTTCGATATCTTGCTCTAGTAAACGTAAGAATACAAGCACTTATTATTCCTACTACTACCACTCCTATTATAATATTTCTTTTTAAATGATTTCTCTTTAAAGTTTCGAACTCCATCTTTTCTACCTCTTTTCTCATGAATATTATCATATTTTTAACTAAAGCACACGATGTTCGACAAAGGTTATCAAAACTTACCAAAATTATTATCATATAATTATCTATGTTATATTTCTAATATACATTATTGTTGAGGATTAGTCAACATTTTTATGTTATTTTGCAGCAGCGGATTTTTAACATTTTATATCTATGTCATAATAAGCCCATAAATATGGAGAAACTAAAATGAATGTAATAGATATTGAAAGAGATAATAAAAAAACATTAAAATTTAATATAAAATTCATGAGAGAAGAAGAAGGAATTCCTCAAAAAGAAATAGCAAAAAAATTAGGAGTAAGTAGAAGTACCTATTCTTTATGGGAACTAGAAATCAATATAATTCCTCTACCAAGACTAGTAGAATTATGTAAAATATACAGTTGTTCTATTGATTATATTTTAGGACTAAATAAATTAAAAAAATATCCTCACATGAAAAAAGATATTGATTATAATTTATGCCCTAAAAGATTAAAAGAAATAAGAAAAGAACACAAATATACTCAAGCTAGAATAGCTCAAAAACTAAACACAGATAATGGCGTAATATCACGTTATGAAAGTGGCAAAACACTAATTTTAACCAGTTTTCTAATAGAATACTCTAAAATATTTAATATATCAAGTGACTATTTATTAGGTAAAATTAATGAAAAAATAAAAATAAAAGAACCCATAATGAATTAAAATTACACTTTTTAACAAAAAAATCTTTAAATCTCTTTATTTTATTATATAATAGATAAGGGAGATATTTATGAAAATAGCAATCTTTACAGAAACATACGAACCATATGTCTCTGGTGTTACAACTAGTATAAAAATGTTAAAAGAAGCCCTAGAGAAAATGCATCATAAAGTATATATTGTAACTGTAAATTTAAAAAACTATCATTTTTATTATGATAAAAAAAATAGAATTATCTATATTCCAGGAATAAAAACTAAAATTTATGATGCTAGATTAAGTGGCATATATTCTAGAAAAGCCTTCAAAATAATTAAAACATGGAACTTAGATATTATTCATAGTCAAACTGAATTTGGAATTGGTATGTTTTCTAGAATTGTAAGTAAAAAACTACATATACCAGTAATTCATACATATCATACTTTATATGAAGACTATGTCTATTATGTAACGCATAATCATTTTAATAGTTTAGGAAAAAAAGTAGTAAAAAAACTAACAAAATATTTTTGTGAAAAGAAATGTGATGGTCTAATTGTTCCTACTGAAAAAATAAAAGAATTATTCATAAAAAAATATCATATCCGAAAAGAAATCAACGTAATTCCAACTGGTATTGACATTGAAAAATTCAAATTAACTCCTAAAATAGAAAAAGAAATGGAGCATATCAAAAAAGAATGGAATTTAAAAAATGATGACTTTATTATCGGAGCAGTTGGCAGAATAGCAACTGAAAAAAGTTTTGATCAATTAATCAAAAATACTCAAAAATTAATAGAAAAAAATAAAAAGATAAAATTAATGATTGTAGGAGATGGCCCTGAAATAGAAAATCTAAAAAAATTAAGTAAAGATTTAAAAATAAATAAAAATGTTTTCTTTACAGGTAAAACCAAATATGAACTAATGCCCGCATACTACAATTTATTCCATGTTTTAGTTTCTTTTTCAACTACTGAAACTCAAGGTTTAACTATAATAGAAGGTTTAGCTGCTAAAAAACCAGTATTGTGCATTAATGATAAAAGTTTTCAAAAAATGGTAAAAAATGGATATAATGGCTATTTATTTAAAGATGGAAATGAATATGGAAAACAAATTACCGAATTAAAAGAAAATCATTCATTATATAAAAAATTATCCGAAAATGCACTATTAAGTGTTCAAGAATACTCTAAAGAAAGTTTTGGTAAAAAGGTTTTAGAGGTATACAAAAAAGCATTAATCACGAAAGACTAATGCTTTTTTCTGTATCTACATAATTTTCCAAACAGTGCCTTGATATGTCTTCTTCCAACCATCAAAGACAATAAAAAAATGTTTTTTAACATCATCCAAAGTAGGATTTTGACTTAAAAATTCATAAATTTGTTGATTAGAATTTTCTACCGCAACAGAAAATGTCTTGAAACCTATATTCACAACCTAAATTATTATTACTATCTACAAATGGTTTAAATTTTTCTAACCAAGGACAAACATTATTATTAGTAGCAGTCCAATCAGCACTAATAGAATTCCCAATTCCCATCATACAAACTTGATCTACTTGTAAAGAATCCATCAATTGAATTATAAATTTTAAAAATACTTTAGAAATATCATCAAGCAATTCATAAGATTGTTCTAGCGAATAAGGCTTTTCCACTTAAACCAACTCCTTTTTCTAAAAAGATATTATAACACCAAAAGAAAAAAAGCAAGTCTCACTAAAATTACTAAAAAAGTAATCTCATTTTACTTATCTTTTTTCTTTTCATCTTTCTTATCAGGTTTTGGCAAAGCTTGTTTTCTTGATAAATTAAGTCTACCACGATTATCATAACCTAAAGCTTTAACTAAGATTTTATCACCAACGGAAACTAAATCTTTTGGTTTTTCAACTCTTTTGTAATCAAGTTCCGAAACATGAACAAGTCCTTCACATCCAGGCCAAAGTTCTACAAAGCAGCCAAAATCTTCTACTTTTACAACTTTACCAGTATAAATAGCCCCTTCTTCAACTTCACGAATAACCTCTTCAATCATAGCTCTTGTTTTGGCAATAATAGCTGCATCCGTATGATAAATAATAACTCTTCCATCATCTTCTAAATCCACTTTTACTGCATCTTTATCATTTACACTTTTAACATTACTAGCTTCTAATATAATCTTAGTAATCATATCTCCACCACGACCAATAACATCTTTAATTTTATCCGGATTAATTTTAAAGGTATCAATTTTAGGTGCATATTTAGATAAACTCTTACGAGGCTCCGAAATACATTCAGCCATAACATCCAAAATTTGCAGACGGGCTTTTTTAGCTTGAGCTAATGCTTCTTTTAATATTTTTTCCGTAACACCTTTAATTTTAATATCCATTTGTAAAGCACAAATACCTTTTTTAGTACCAGCAACCTTAAAATCCATATCTCCCATATGATCTTCAAGGCCTTGAATATCAGTTAAAATAGTATGTTTCTTTTTATCTGCTGATTCAATTAAACCCATAGCTATACCAGCAACTGGGGCTTTAATTGGAACACCTGCAGCCATAAGGCTTAAACAACCCGCACAAATGGTTGCTTGACTACTACTACCATTAGATTCTAAAATTTCACTAACAACTCGGATTGTATAAGGAAACTCTTCTTCTGATGGAATAACTTGAGCAAGAGCTCTTTCTCCTAAAGCTCCATGTCCAATTTCTCTTCTACCTGGAGCTCCATATCGACCAGTTTCACCAACTGAAAAAGCTGGAAAATTATAATGTAACATAAAACGTTTTGAATCTTCTAAGCCAAGACCATCTAAAATTTGATGTTCTCCAATAGCACCTAAAGTCGTTGTAGCAAGTGATTGTGTTTCACCACGAGTAAATACAGCTGAACCGTGAGTACGAGGAAGTAAATCTATTTCACAAGATAAAGGACGAATTTCATCCATGGCTCTTCCATCTGGACGTATGTGTTTATCTGTTATTAACTTTCTAACTTCTTCCGCTTCAATAAGACTAACTATTTTCTCCACTTGTTTTAACTTTTCTGATGCATCTTCATTTTCCGCATAAACTTCTGTAAAATTCTCAATTGCTCTTTCCTTTACAGCATCAATTGCTGCATACTTCTCCAATTTATCTTTTATCTGTATCGCAGCTAACATATCTTTAGTTGCAAAATCTCGAACTGCTGCTTCTATTTCTGAATCAAATTCAGCTTTTGGAAGTTCCACTTTTTCTGCACCAATTTCCTCAATAATTTCTTGTTGAAACTTACATAATCTTTTCAAATTTTCATGACCAAACATTAAAGCTTCTAACATTTCTTTTTCACTTAGTTCAGCTGCTCCAGCTTCCACCATACAAATAGCATCACTAGTTCCTGCAACAGTTAAAGAAAGAGTACTATCCTCAACTTCTTTTGCTGTCGGATTAATTACCAATTTACCATCTACTTTACCCACAATAACACCAGATACTGGACCATCAAAAGGAATTTTAGAAATCCCAAGACATAAACTAGTACCAAATAAAGCTGCCATTTCTGGAGAATTATCTGGATCAACTGACAAAACAGTATTTACTACTTGAATTTCTTGTCTTAAATTTTCATCAAACATAGGTCTTATAGGACGATCAATTAATCTTGCTGCTAAAGTTGCTGCATCACTTGGTCTTCCTTCTCTTTTAATAAATCCTCCCGGAATTTTACCTACTGAATATAATTTTTCCTGATATAATACTTGTAAAGGAAAGAAATCCTGTCCCGTAACTTCTTTTCCCATAACACAAACAGATAAAACAACGGTATCACCATAACGAACTAATACTGCACCATCAGTTTGTTTTGCAAGTTCACCAGTTTCTACAATTAAATCTCTGCCTAAAAAATCTAACTTAAATACTTTCTTCATATATGCTCCTTCTATTTATAAAAAAAGACACTAAAAACTTTAGTGCCCTTATTTTCTTAAATTCAACTTACTAATTACATTACGATAACTAACAACATCATTTTCTTTTAAATAAGCAAGTAATTTTCTTCTTTTACCAACTTTCATCAAAAGTCCACGATTTGAATGATAGTCATGTTTATGTACTTTTAAATGCTCAGTTAAATCATTAATTTCATGAGTAAGAATAGCGATCTGTACCTCAGCAGAACCACAATCTTTTTCATTCTTACCAAATTCTTTAATTAACTTAGCTTTTTCTTCTTTTGTAACTGCCATAATAATCCTCCTTCTATAAACAAACGGTTCTATCCAAGTAAAAATTTAAGGAGTAAATCTAAACTGAGATAAAACTTACAAAATTATTATATTATAGTAAACCTTAAAAATCAACTAAAATTTCGATTTAAATCCCATTCTTTTTTTGAATTTTTCAATAAAAAGAATATATTTGCCAAAAATTCTTTTTCACGATCTTGTTCTAATCCATTCATGTATTCTTTAAAATAAATAGGATCAACAATCAATTTAATCTTAGTAATACCCTCTTGTTCTATTTGACAAACCATTAACACATTTGCCTCTCGAACAAATACTCGTTCAAAATATCCATTTCTTCTTAATAATTCTCTTTCATTTTCATCATATACTAATCCATCAGTCAAAATAGAATAATTCTCATAAATATTAGAAGTATTCAAATTCATTACTTGTAAATTAGGATCATCTAAAACAAAATCTATCTCACTATCCTCAAAACGAACTAAATTAGAAATTATATAACTTAACCATTTCTTTTTTTCATCTTTAAAATTATATTGATCCATTTTTTCTTTAGTAGGAAAGGTTTTGCTTCCAAAGCGAAAATCTCTAGTCCAAAATATTCTTTCACATTTTCCCTGTTCTTTTTTATCCAAAATATACTCATAATGAGATGCTACTATTAATTGAATATCTCCTGTTTTAAAATCTATTCTAGAAATCGGAATTATATCTTTCGGGAAATAAGCTCTCTGAAACCCATAATTAGAATGAAAAATAGATATAACATTATTTGAAGCTTGAGTGCTCAAAACTAAAGAAACCGAATCAATTCCATAATCTTTTTGTGCTTCTTCTAACTTAACAACTACACTATGAAAATCAAAAATATTTATAATTTGTAATAAAAAATCTTTCATTAAATCAAATTCATCAATATGATGTTCTACTAATAAATCAACTAATTTAGACTTATTTCCTAAAGTCACTAATTTCTTTTGACTTAAACAATCTAACCAAAAAATAGCATCCTTAAAAAAAGAATAACCATATGTTCTTTTTAATTCATCTAATCTATTGAATAAATTAATCCATTCCATCACTTTTTTGTTTATTACTCCCATTTAATTACATCCTTTCTTAGCATCGTCATTAAAATATACTCAAAAGGTAAACTAATAAAGTATTACTCTATTGCATTAATAATTGATTATAATATTCTTAATCTTAAGGAAAAATAAATAATTAAAGCTTAACTTTCATCTTCATAAAATTTAAAAAAATATAATAAGCAAAAGAAACAGTTAACATTTTAAACAAAAGTTATACAAAGAATATATTCCTTCTTTCATCTCACTCTAATTAAATTTTGATTAATATATCTATAATCTACATATAAATGTTTATAATACTTTTTCATCCCCATTTCCTACTTAATATAAAATAAAAGAAGAAATTTTAACTTTCATAATAATATGATACAATAGAATATAAATCTTCTCTAACTGTTTTAAAGAAAATAAAGGATATATTTTTTAACTATAAATCTACAAATCCAAATAAAACCTCTCCAAAATAAAAAATTTAAAATTCAAATTTAACTTCAACTTTTCTAAATTCTTTTTTTAAAAATACACTTTTTTTAAAAATTATATAATTAAAAAAACATAATAAAATATTGTTTCATACCAACACCTCATAAACATATAATACTACAAATTAAAAAAAGAAGATATCTAACTTTACATATAATTTACAGCAATTCTAACAAGCTTGAGATGTTTGTTTAGGAATAGCCGTTTTCTTTAATCTGTTTTCATCAAAAATAATCTTTCCTTCTATAAAAAAACATGTAACCATTTTCTGATAAACATTTTCCATGCAAAAAAATAAACAGAGAACATTAATAATATTAATAACTGGAAAGCATACTTTAAAAACCAAAATAAAATGCTCTTTAAAATATTCCCAAAGCGATTCTTTTTCAACAAACAAAAAGCCATCTTTTTCCATCTTTTTAGAAAAAGAAATAGTTGTTCGATACATAACAACTACACTGATAGCAACACTCATTAAATAAAGAAAAAACAACATCTATAAAATTCTCCTTTCAAGCGGGGAATTTCATAATATCATATAAAAAGATAGTGTGTCAATTAATTGAAAAAATAAACGTCAATTAGACAATAAACTTAACACTTTTTACAATTTAATAATAATATACACAATGTAAAAAAGCATTATCAAAAGATACAACAACTTTACATTAAATTGTTTAATTAATCTTATTTAAAGAAAAAACAAACTTAAAAAGTTTGAATATTACAACAATTTCTAAATTTATTTTCTTTTAGATAATGACAATATCCGCTTTAAAACATCTTCTGAAGTATAGTTATCATATTTTGGTGCTCTACTAATTTCTGGAATATCAAATAAATCCCAATATTCTATTTTAATATGATATGAAGCCACTCCTTCTGGCGTGTTTATACCCGCAATAAAATCACCTTCATACATCGGATCATTTTCCTCATCAAAATGTTTTTTTGCTTTCCATGATAATTCTGGAAAAATATTACAAAGGGTACAAAATAGTATGAACCTCTCCTTATAAATTTCTCCAAATGTATGATGGCCATCACTAATATCTTTTACTGACATAATACCCAATTTATTATACTTATTTATTAACTCATTTATTTTTACAACTATATCCATATTCACTACCTATAAATAAATTGCTATATTTTTAAATATATGATAACCAAAACTATAAAAGTTCCAGTAACAATCAATCTGGTGCTGAAAAGAAGACTCGAACTTCCGACCTACGCATTACGAGTGCGTTGCTCTACCACCTGAGCTATTTCAGCAACTAAAAATATTATATCACAAAAAACACTTTAGGAAAACCTAAAGTATTACATTAACGCCATTTTCATTTTTTCTAAACTCTTTTTTTCATAACGACTAACCATAACTTGTGTCATATTAAGCTTCTTCGCAACTTCACTTTGTGTCAAATCATCATAATAACGTGCTTTTATTATTTCTTTTTCTTGACTATCTAAAACCTTAAAACTATCATCTATATCTATTTTTAAATCCGTATTTACAGAATGCTTATCTGCAATAACTTCGTGTAAATTAAGTTCACTTGCTTCATCGTCTAAAGAGATCATCGCCTGACTACACAGGATTGCTTCTCGAACTAAATTATAATCTAATTCCAAAAACTGCGCTACTTCTAAATCTGTTGGAACATAATGTAATCTTTGTGCAAGTTCATACCTTGTTTTTTCAACCAATTTATATAGTTTAAACATATCTTTACTTATTTTAATATCACGATTAGAATTAACTAATTGATACATTTCTCCAAAGATGTAAGGATAAGCATAAGTACTAAACTTCGCTTCTCCATGATCTTTAAAATTTTGATATGCTTTTAACAAACCTATAACTCCTACCTGAATCAAATCTTCTTTCGAACAATTATAAAATTTATTAGCGATTTTTTTAATTAACCCCATATGTACTTCAATAAGTTCATTCGTCGTCATTAAATATTAATTAAATGATAAGCAGCAAGCTCATTACTAGCTACTTTCATTCTAAGTCTTTTCATTTTTTCTCTTAAAAAATCGCTAACTTCACATAAACAAATTTTACCTTTATTTGTTCTAATAGCACATTTAGCATTCAAAAGTGCATCCATTCCTGACTCATCAATACTCTCTAAATCATACAAATTAAATACTAAATATTTAATTCGATGTTTTAATATTACAGGGACAACATAATTATTAATCTTATAACACACTTTTCTATCTAGTATTCCTTTTAATCTAACATATAAGATTCCTTTCTCATACTCCATATCAACTTTTAACATATCTAATCACCCTTGCTACTTTAATATAGTACAAAAGAATTTAATTTTAAACACGTTCGACAAAGGTTGTCAAAACTTCTATATATTTGCCCAAACTTATGATATAATAAAGTCAAAATAAGGAGAATGAGTTTATGAAAGTAGAAAATATTACAAAAATCTATAGAACAAAAACTAGTGAAATTAAAGCATTAGATAATATTTCATATGAATTTATACCTGGAAAAATGTACGCCATAATGGGACACAGTGGCTCTGGGAAATCAACATTAATCTCCATATTGGGATTAATTGACACTTATACAAGTGGTAAAATTAGTATCGAAAATAAAGATGTTAGTAAATTAAAAGAAAATGAACTTGCTGACTTAAGAATGAAACATATTGGTTTTGTATTTCAAGATTTTTATTTAGATGAACACTTAAAAGCTTATGAAAATATTATTCTTCCCATGTTAATTAACAAAGAAATAAAAAAGGAAAACAGAAAAGAAAAAGCTTTAAAATTATTAAAAGAACTTGGCTTAGAAGAAAGAATAAATCATTATCCAGGTGAAATGAGTGGTGGAGAATGTCAGAGAGTTGCAATAGCGAGAAGCTTAGCTAACGATCCTCAAATTATTCTAGCTGATGAGCCAACTGGAAACTTAGATGAAGAAAATGAAAAATTAGTATTTTCTATTCTAAAGGATTTATCCAAACAAGGAAAATGTGTAATTGTTGTAACCCATAGTGAAGAGATAAAAAATTATGCTGATGAAATACTTACAATTAGTAAAGGAAAATTAGAGGTTTAATATGAATTTAAAAGATAGATTATGGATTATAAAATCTCACATTTTCGAAAAAAGAAATAGCATTTTAATGATAGTTTTCTTCTTCCTAATGTTAGCAATTTTAATTATTTTAGCATTTCACAATTTTATGGGTTATCTAACTCACTATGAAGACCTAAAACCTCGAAATCGAGACCTACGTATTTATGAAAAATTAAGCGAAAATCAAATAGAACAAATAAAAAAGATAAATCATGTTGTATTTGTTAGTAATCTAAATGATAATCTCTACTTTGAAATACCAGAATATAATACAAATGAACTAGGAATAATATATCTAAATCCTTTACTTGAAAAAAATGAAATTACTATAAAAAACGGAAAAAGTTTAACAGAAAAATATGACATGATTTGCCCAACAAAATTTTATCCACATGAAACTTTTAACGAAAATGATTTCATAAAAAACATAATTGGAAGAGAAGTTACAATTAATGGAAATACTTTTAAAATTGTTGGAACATACAAAAACACAGAAGTTGGCAATTCTCTAAGTGATTGTTACATATCTGAAGAAGCATTTACAGAGCTTCCAAATTCTCAAATAGATTACCTTAGAATTCGTGTAGACAATACTAAAAACAATCAATACGTAGCAAGCGAATTAAATAAATTAGGAATTAAAGTATCAAATCCCAAATATCCAAATGCATATGAAGGCTTTGAATACATTTCCTTATTTATTACTTTATTAATTTTATTTATCTCTTTTTACATCATTTACAACTTTATTAAAAAGAAAATAAGATATCGCTTGACTACTTACAGCATTTTAAAAGTAAGTGGGTATAAAAATAAAGAAATATATAAAATTGATTTACTAGAAAATATCATATTAGCTACAATCTGTTTTATACTATCCACCATTTGCTTCATTATTATTTACAATCTAGTAATATACAACATAAACTCTCTAACAGAAGGAATGGTAACTGGAGAAGCAAATCTTGATATCAATTATTGGCATATTTTACTTGGGTATATTTTTATAATTCTTATGATATGGATTGCCACAAAATATTTAATAAAACTAAATTTAAATCAATCTATTAACAACACAATAAGGAATAAATAAAATGATCATATTAAAAAGCTTTTATCGTAAGAAAAACACCAAAATATACCTAGTAATTATAACTCTCTTATTTCTAGCTATGGGTACATTACTATATTTAAGACAAAACAATTACAATCGAGCCAATAGCAATTTAGAACCATCCTATATTAAATTTAATTCCAATAAAGAAAATTTAGAATTTATAAAAAATATTAAAGGTATCAAAGAATTAAAATATGGAATTGAAACATACTATTATGATGAAACTTATAACTACTCTAAAAGTATCTATATATTTTCAAATAATACTGTAGAAAATAATCACACATATATTAGTCAACAATTAACAAGTGATTTTTTATCTATAGCATCCATTACTTTAACTGAAAATAAATATAATTTTAAAGTAGATAAAATAATAAATGAAAATATAGATTTTAATTATATGTATATAAGCCCAACTGATTTTAAGACTTTAAGTACAAAAACTAAATATTATACTTTTTTTATTTATCCCAACAAATGGTTAGAAAAAAATAAAATAATTAATAAATTACAAACTAAAGGAATTGCAAAAGAAGACATTGAAGTAAACGAAAAAACAAGATTGTATTCTAATTCCTTTTTAACTAAATATTACATAATTTCTATTATTTTAATAACTATAGGTATAATATTCTTAATCGTTTTATTCATCACAATTAAAAATATTTTAGTAGATGAAAACAAAAATACTAAACTCTTAAAATATCTAGGATTTCACAACAATATGATAAAAAAGAACCACATTTTAAAAATTATATCTTTATTAACATTATCGATTATAATTAGTACATTAATAATAAGTTTAATAATTATTATATTTTAAAAGAAGATTTAGAAAAAATTAAATCTTCTTTTTTAATTGTGATTCCAACCAGACCTATTATTATTCAAACAAACTTTAGAAATTTATCAATTTTTCCTTTTTGTTTAATAATTATTTTAAAAATATATATTATTTCTTTTATACACGTTTTCATTTCTAAAAGGACTTTCATAATAAAAATCAAGTTTATTCCAATTGTCTACGATTGCTTTAAAAATTAAACCATACATTAGCATTTCATATACACTAGATTTCGTTAGGAAAATCAGTATAATTCATAACTCAAATTAAATATTTTGCTAACCAATTCAATACAATTAGTAAAATTTCAAAAAAATAAAAAAACTAAATGATTTCTCACTTAGCTTATTTAACAAATGGCACTAAAGCCATAAATCTAGCATATTTAATTTGTTTAGCAATATGTCTTTGATGTTTTGCACAAGCACCAGTCATACGTCTTGGCATGATTTTTCCTTTATCATTAATATATTTATTAATAATCATAACATCTTTATAATCTACACTTTTACCAGCACACATTTGACATATTTTCTTTTTCTTACGATAAAATTCTGCCATCTTTATTCCTCCTTTACATTAGAATGGTAAATCATCATCACTTAAAGTAATTTCTTCACCAAAATCTTTAAATGGATCTTCAGAGATATCTGTAGTAGGCATATTAGCTACATCAGGAGCAGGTACACTATAATTATTATTAGCATAATTTGCATCATAACCTCCAGAATAGTTATTCATTCCATAGTTATCTTGAGGAGCCATTCCTTGATTATCTGCTTTTGATCCTAAGAAAGTAAGATTATCTACTAAAACCTCAGTAACATAACGTTTTGTTCCATCTTGAGCTGTATAATTTCTAGTTTGAATTCTGCCTTCTACAGCAATTTGACTACCTTTATGACAATACTTAGCCAAATTTTCGGCAGCTCTTCTCCAAACAACACAACTGATAAAATCAGCTCCACTATCTCCTCCACTTTGTGGAGTAAAAGGACGACTTACAGCTACCGTAAATGTTGCAACACTAATATTACCTGCTGTTGTTCTAAGTTCTGGATCTCTTGCTAATCTTCCAATTAAAATTACTTTATTCATATCTTACTCCTCATCTAACTTAATAATTAAATGTCTTAATATTGCCTCATCGATAGAAGCTCTACGATCAAATTCAGCAACAACTTCTTTTGAAGCTTCTACTTTTAATACATAGTAGTATCCAGTTAATTCTTTCTTAATTGGATATGCTAATTTTTTCTCGCCCATGTCTTTAACTTCTACTACTTTTCCTTTACCATCAGTAATAACTTTTTTCATAGTATCGATAGTATTCTTAATCTTATCAGATTCCATAGTAGTTTTAACGATGAACATAATTTCATAATTAGTCATTTTTCCACCTCCTCATGGTCTATTCGGCTTAAAAAATAATTTTAAGCAAGGAGTAAATTAATACTCGCTACATAGTATAACAAAAAAACAAAAGAAAGTAAACCTAAAACCACTTAAAATATATGAAAAAGAGAAAGAAAAATACTATTTCTTAAAAAATATCTTCTTTAATTAATTCAACTAATTTTTTCGTACTAAAATTAGAAATATGATTTTTAGATATAGCAATTCCTATCTTTCTTTTTGGCATCTTTTCTTTTATATCCAAGATAAAAAGTTCACCTTCAGCTAATTCTTTCTTTATAAACTCTTCTGTAGCATATCCCACACCAAAACCCAACTTCGTAAATAAAACAACTAAGTTATTCCCAGCAAGTTCTAATTCTGGAACTAACTTGCATTGTTTTTGCTCTAAAAAAGTATCGAGAAATCTTCTTGTCCTAGACTGCTTACTTTGTAAAATAAGAGGATAATTTTTTAAATCAAAAATGCTCAAAGACTGATCTTTTAAATATCGATATTTCTTCCCTACAATAAAAACATTTTGAACTTCAAGACAAGGATAAACTAAAATATCATCTCCATACTCTTTATCAGCAATATTAAAGACTACCAAATCAAGTAATCCGTTCCTCAATTTAGAAAATAAAACATCACTTACACTAGTATCAATTTCAATAGTAATTTTAGGATATTGATCATGAAATCTCTGTAAATAAGAAGCTAAAAAATATTTTGTTAGTGTTGTACTAACACCTATTCGAATATGACCAGTCTCTAAGTTTAACATATCTGTAAACTTATTTTCAGCATTCATAATATATTCCATTGCTTTACTAATATAACGAAAAAATTCTTCTCCTTCACTTGTTAAAACAACTCCTCTTCTAGTTCTGACAAATAAATCTCCTCCTAATTGTTCTTCCAAGTTTTTAATCGCTTTACTAACCGCAGGCTGACTAATATTTAACTCTTTAGAAGCAACAGTAATATTTTTATTCTGAGCAACTACATAAAAAATACGATATAATTCAAAATCAATATTCATAATAACCTCCAGTTATTTCTAACATAAATAATATGTATTTTTATTATATCAAAAAAGAGACTATAATACAATTAGAGAGGAGAATTTTTATGTTAATAGGAATATGTGGAAAATCAGGAAGTGGAAAAAGTACTTTAGCAGAAGAAATAAAGAAAAAATACCCAGAGAAAACAATACATATTGACATCGATAAAATAGGTCATTACATATTAGAAATACAAGAAGTCAAGATTGAATTAATAAGACACTTTAAAAAAAACATTTTAACAAATAATAAAATAGATCGAAAGAAGCTAAGTAAAATTGTCTTTAAAGATCCTCACGAAATGGACATTTTAAGTGAAATAACATGGAGACACATAGAAAGACTAATTGACCAAATAATAGAAAGTAATCTCAATAAAATTATTATATTAGATTGGATACTTCTTCCCAAAACAAAATATTTTAACATGTGTAATCTAAAAATATTATTAGATATTCCCTACGAAATACGAAAAAAACGTATTTTAAAAAGAGATAACATAACCGAAGAAAAAGCTAACTTAAGAGAAAGTGCCAGTCCAGAATATGATAAAGACCATTTTGACTATATTCTAAATAATACTGAAAAAGAAAATATAAGAAAGTTGGTGAAAGTAATATGAGTAAAGTTTTATATCCCGGCAGTTTTGATCCAATCACCAAAGGACATATGAACATTATTGAACAAGCAAGTAATTTATTCGATGAAGTTGTAATTGCCGTTTTAAAAAATCCTTCAAAAAAGAATTATTTATTCACTTTTGAAGAAAGAGTAGAAATAATTAAAGAATTATATCGAAAGGTAAATAATATTAAAGTTGTCACAGGAAATACTGCAACGATTGATTTAGCTCTCCTCCATGAATGTAAAGCTATTATAAGAGGACTTAGAAGTATAAGTGATTTTGATTATGAAATAGGATTAAGCCAAATTAATAGAGAACTTACTAACAATGAAATAAATACTATTTGTCTTTTTGCTGACAAAAACTATCAATTTGTATCTTCTAGTATGGTAAAAGAAGTATTTTCATTAAATAAAGATATTTCTACCTATGTACATCCTTTAGTAGAAGAAAAAATGTTAATAAAAAGGAGAATACTAACAAAATGAATGAGATAATAATTACACCATTAGGAACAGTATCTCCATATTCCAAAGAAAGTCACAACTGTCCTGGTTTCTTAATAGAATATCAAGAAGAAAAAGTTTTATTAGATTGTGGAAACGGAATAACAAGATTACTAAATTTTCCCAAAGATTTACAAAATTTACACATTATAATAACTCACTATCATAACGACCACTTTGGTGATCTATCATCCTTACAATACGCATCTTTAGTATACCACAATCTAGGATTATTAAATAAGAAAATAAAAATTTACTTACCAAAAGAAGAATTTAGAAAAATGAAAGAAGGAATAAAATCTATAAAAGAAACCTATTCAGAATATTATGATATTAGAGAAAATCAAAAATACCATATAAAAGATTTAACAATAACCTTTGAAAATAACCACTCCCATAGTATCCCATCTTATATGGTAAAAATTGAAAATAAAAAATTAAAAATAGTCTATACTTCTGATATTGGAGTAACAAATAAAAAAGGATTAATAGAATTCTGTATGAATGCTGACTTAATTATTTGTGAAAGTTCTTTTTTACGAAAACATGAAAGTTCTTCTACAACCCACTTTACTGCATTTGAAGCAGGTTTACTAGCTAAACAAGCCAAAGCAAATAGTTTACTTCTAACTCACTTTTGGCCAGAAGAAAACAGAAATTTATATCTAGAAGAAGCACGGATAAATTTTGAAAATACCCATATTGCCGAAGAAAATCAAAGACTAGTATTAAGAAAGGGAAAATTAAAATGAAAAAAATAATACATAATCCAAATAACTTAAAAAAAGAAGAAATACAAGAAGAAAAAAAGAAATCCAGAATTATTTTAATAAACAAAAACAAAATGATTCTAATAAGATATGCCAATACAATTATGTTACCTGGTGGAAAAAAAGAAAGAAAAGAAACATCAGAAGAAGCCCTAATAAGAGAATTAAAAGAAGAGCTAGGAATAGAATTTAAAAAAAATGTTCTTACTCCCATCGTATCAATAGACCATTTTCAAAAAGATTATCCATTAAGAAAAGAAATAGCTAGAATAAATAGAGAAGTTACAACCGATTATTACTATTTAGAAACAGATCAAGAACTAGTTTTTAATATAGATAATCTATCCCGTAATGAAAAAAATAATGATTTTGAAATATTAAGTATTGATCTTAAAAATATTCTTAGTTACATAAAAAATTATTCATCAGAAAATCCCAGAGCAAAATATTTTCAAGAAGACCTATTACTAGTTTTAAAATATTATTTTGAAACCAGAAAAAAATTAATTGACTTACATACTCACAGTATCTATTCTGATGGAGAATTATCCCCCGAAGAACTAATTAAGCTAGCCAAAGAAAAAAATATAGGAACTATTGCCCTAACTGATCATGATACCATCGCCGGAAATTTATACTTGCAAAAACATGGCTTCTTTATCGATAAAGAAATAAGAGTCATTCCTGGTATTGAACTATCTGCCAAAGTGCCTAAAGGTAGAATGCACATTCTAGGATATAATATTGATCTTTTTAATCCAGCATTAAATAACAAAATGAAAGAACTACAAAATAATAGCCTAAACTCTGTTCTATCCATTTTAGAGCAAATAAAAAGAGATTATGGAATCATATTCACATACGACGAAATAAAAGAACTAATAAATGCTCCCCATAATCTTGGTCGACCAGACATTGCCAAATTATGTATCAAAAATGGATATGCTAAAACCGTAAAAGAAGCATTTGATTTATATTTAGTAGATGCATACCAAAAAACAAGAAAAGATAACAAAGGCTTATCTTTCAAAGAATGTCTTAAACTTATCTTAGATAGTGGTGGTATTCCTGTACTCGCTCACCCCTACTCTCTTGAACTAAATGAAAAAGAATTACTAATACTCATAAAAGAAATGATATCTAATGGCTTACAAGGAATAGAAGTATATCATTCCCATCACACCCAAGAACAAATAAAACTTTATTTAGAAATAGCCAAAAAATATAACCTATTAATTAGCGGAGGAACAGACTATCATGGAAAAATAGTAAAACCAGATATTGAACTAGGAACAGGACATAACAATAATATCCAAATTAGAAGTTTATCTCTTTTAAATCATCTAAATAATAAAAGATAGAATTTATAATTTTCGAGTTAGTTCTTGTAATTCAAAGATCATCATCGTAGGAAAAATATCTTCAGGAAGTTGCTCTTTATTTGGATTAAACCAACAAGAATCTATACCTGCATTTATCCCACCTCGTATATCAGAATCTAAAGAGTCCCCCACGATTAGCATTCGATTTGTTTTATAAAAATTTAAAAAATATTGCAATTCTAAAAAATATTCTCGACTAGGTTTTGTAACTCTTGCTTTTGTCATATCTGCTGAAAATATAAATTGAATAAAATCTAAGCAATTAATTTTCATTAACTTTGACTTTGCTGCTTCAATTGGACCATTTGTAGCTATCACTAATTTATACTTATCATGTAAATAACTTAAAGTTTCATAAGCTCCTTCAACTGGAATAACAATTTCATGCAAAGCATCCAAAAAAATATCATTAATCTGAAAAGCAACATCCAAAGAAATTTTATTATCAAAATAAAAAAGATATCTCAAACTTCTAACATATTGAACATAACTTTTTTGAGAACCCTGATATTCTTCCGGAACAATTATTTTTCCATTTCTAAAATCTATCCAAAACTGCCGATCAAGTTCATACCATTTTTTAAATCCTTCATCTGTATACTCTAATCCCATAAATTGTAACATTTTTGTATACGCAAAACGAACATTTTCTAAATTATTAATTAAAGTATCATCTAAATCAAATAAAATATATTCATACTTCTTCATAAATACATCACCTCATATAAGGTAACACAAATAATAATAAACCGCAATAATAGTATACAATTTAAAAATAAAATAGTAATAGGTGAGAAAATGAAAATCATAGAATATAACCCAAAATATGATGAACAAATAAAAATTTTACTAGTAGAACTACAAAGTTATATAACAAAAATTGATAAAGATAAATATAATATTATAACGAAAGAATTTAAAGAAAAATATTTTCAAAAAACAATAGAAGAAGTACAAAATTATGAAGGAAAAATATTTTTAGCTCAAAATAATAAAAAGATAGTCGGTTTAATAGTAGGCTTAATTAATAATGAAGAAGTTTATACTTATGATTTTAAAGCTCCTAAACGTGGACGCATAACCGAATTAATAGTAACTCACGAATATCAAAAAAATAAAATAGGAGAAAAACTATTAAATAAAATGGAAGAATACTTTAAAAGTGTAGAATGTAAAGCTGTTTTAATTGATGTTTTTGGATATAACTTAAATGCTCAAAACTTTTACAGCAAAAATGGATATAAAAATAGAAATATAGAAATAATGAAAAAAATTTAGAAATAGAATAACTAAATTTTTTTATTTGAAAATAAATGATATTTATTAATATATTGTAATACTTCTTTATCTAAGTAATGATCTACATTTTCCTGTTGGACTAGTTTTTTCCGAATAATAGTAGAAGAAAAATCAATATTTGTAACATTCATAATTACATATTTAGGAATAGATAATTTTTTAATATAATAATTTACATCAACACAATTTCGATTAACTATCAAAAAAGGATAATTTAATAATTCTTGATAATTTTTCCATTTTTGAAACTGAACTAAATTATCAGCTCCTAACATAAGATATAGAAAATCTCTAGGATATTTCTTTTTTAATTCTCGTAAAATCATATAAGTATAAGGAAGTTGATTATGAGTTGTATCTATCAAAATTTTTTCATTTTGATAAAACTTTAACATCGCAATTCTATGTTTTAAAGAAATCAAATTTCTCTTACTCCAATAACATCCTGTTGGTACAATAATAACTAAATCTAAATAATTTTCTAATGCTTGTCTAACAATCTTAATATGACCTGTATGAACTGGGTTAAAACTACCGACATAAACCCCTATTTTCATAAAATCAATCTTTCTTTCGATAAGTAGGTATTACAAATTTATGCTGATTCTGATCATGTAATTTTTTTATTTTTTGAGCAACTGATATATCTATCGATTTACTATCTTCTATATAACTAGCAATATCTTGATAAGTTACACCCAATTTATCTTCATCACTTAAATTAGACAAATCATCATTAGGAGTCTTATACAAAACTTTTTCTGGAACTCCTAAGTATTCACCAATCTCTATAACTTCTTCTACCGTAAACGAAGCGATAGGAGCAATATCATGAACGGAATCTCCTCCTTTAGTAAAATAACCAACATATAACTCACACAAATTAGAAGTGCCGACAACCAAATAAGTTTTATGATAAAGAGCACTATATAAAGCAGCTATATAATATAAGGTTGCCATTCTGAGTCTCGGTTTCAAATTAATATCACTGTTTAATACTTCTAAATCTGTAAAATTACCTAAATGTTTTAATTCATTCTTAAACTGATCAAAAACATTACCAATATCAAAATTAATTAAAGAAAAACCATAAGCATCACTAACTAATTTCGCATCATCTTTGGCACTTTTAACAGTATGACAAGGCATTGTAACACCAATCACGTTTTCGTGACCTAATGCTTTAACTAAAAGAGCCGCTACAACTCCTGAATCTTTACCCCCACTAACTCCAAGGATAGCACCTCCCAAATTATTTTCCTTATAATAATCACGAATAAATTTTATAACTCTTTCTGTTTCTTTTTTTACATCAAATTTTTTCATTTTAATCCAACCTTTCATTAATTTCTTTTAATAATTCCAATTTTCCATTATATAATTCATCCAAAGATTTCTTTTGATTTAATGTATCAATAATAGAAGCGATAAACATAGATAAATCCACTTCATAAAACCATTCTTGTTCTTTTATCTCTAAAGGAATATAAGATAAATTTGTTGTATATAATTTATCAAATATCTTTTCTTCAAAAGCTTTAGAAAAAGCCTCATATCTTTCTGTAAATAAAGCAAATGTAGCAACAAAGTAAATATGATGAGCTCCTTTTTCTTTTAAATTTTTAGCTGTTTCTAAAATAGAAATACCAGAAGCAATCATATCATCAACAATAATAATATCTCTGCCCAATACATTACTTCCCATATAAATATGTTCTATAATAGGATTTTTACCATGAACCACTTGGCTTAAATTCCTTCTTTTATAAAATACTCCCACATCACACCCTAATATTTCCGCATAATATCTAGCTCTTTGCATTGCTCCCATATCAGGACTTACAACTAACACATCCTTTAATGCTTCATTTTTAATAATTTCCCGAATAATACTATGAGTAGGGTAAAAATTTTCAAAAGGAAGATTAGGAACTGCATTAGATACATTAGGATCATGAGCATCAAAAGTAATAATACTATGAACTCCCATTCTTTCAAGCTCTTGTAAAGCTAAGGCACAATCAAGAGATTCTCTTCCATTTCTCTTATGTTGCCTAGATTGATAAAGAAGGGGCATAATTAAATTCACTTGTCTTTCATGGCCACCCGCAGCACTAATAACTCTTTTAATATCTTGAAAATGTTCATCTGGGCTCATCGAATGAGGCATACCATGAAGCAAATAAGAAATATTATAATTACCAATATCTGATAAAATATATAAATCTTTTTCGCGAACACTCTCTTCTAATTTAATCTTTCCTTCACCATTAGAAAAACGACTATTAGAAATAGATAAAATATAATTACGACCTCCATGTATTTTTTTCAAATGTTCATTAACTTTGTTACCTAATTCTTTACAATTATCTAAAACAATAAGTTTAAAATCTTCCATAATCTACCTCCTTAAGAAAGACTTTGCTTTTGTTAAAACTAATTTTGTATTTGCTCCATTAATAAGACCTTGCCCTTCTAGTTCTTCTAATTCATCTAAAGTAAAAGTCATATATTTTACAAGTTCACCTGGATCCAAAGATTGATCAAACTTCTTTTCGACATCGAAAGCTATAAAAGCATGATTAAAAGCACTAGAGCAACCTTCATCTTGGTAGAACTGATCAATCTCATATATTACTTTTGGAACATAGCCCGTTTCTTCTCTAAGTTCACGTAAAGCTGCAACTTCTGCTGTTTCACTCTCTTCAATATAACCCGCTGGAAAGCCAATTCCTATTTTAGAATGAGTAAATACTCTTGGCTCTATTACAGTAAGTATTTCTTCACTAGAAGTAACAGGCATTACAATAACAGCACTTCCATCTTTATCACCTTTTAAAATCTTCTCTCTTTCTATAGCTTTTCCATCCTGAAAAGTACAAATATATCCTATAGTTTTAATAAAGTGAGAATATTTACTTTCTTTCATTTGAAGTATTCTAAATTTTGATATAATTTCTTTTAATTCTTCTAACTTCTCTTTACGCATTCGTCTAATTCTCCTCTCAGTTTATATTCGTTAATTAATTCTTTTTTTAACATCAACAGTTTACGACTTAAATCAACATAATAAAGATGTGGATTAAGATATCTTTTAATTTCCGGATAAATTGTTTTCATTTCACATTCACAATATTTTCTTTTCTCTTCAATAGAAAGATCTTGATAAACAACTTTGCCATCTAAAACAATTGGTACTTGTAATTCTCTAATTCTATAATTTGTCAAAGTAACTTGATTTACCTCATTACTAGGATCTATCAAGATAATTTCATCAGTTGGAATTTCTTCGTCATACAAAGCAATCAAATCTGCAAGGGCAAATCCAGAGGATTTATCATATAAACGATAAACCTTTTTATAACCTGGAGTAGTTACTTTAGCTAAATCACCACTTATTTTAATTCGTGGAACAAACTCACCATTTTCATTAACTGCAACTAATTTATAAACACAACCAACTCTAGCAAAATCCGGTAAAACAATATTATCACCTAAACCGATAGAATCTATAACAGCACCTTGTTCTTCAAGTGATTTTATAGTGTCTTCGGCTAAACCATTAGAAACACATATTTTTACATCGGAAAGTCCAGCTTCTACCAACATTTCTTTCGCTTTCTTAGTTAAATAAGCCAAATCCCCTGAGTCAATTCGGATCCCTTTTAACCTATAACCATTAGGAATCAAATATTCTTTTGCAACCTTAATAGCATTAGGAACTCCACTTCTTAACACATCATAAGTATCAACAAGTAAAACGCAATTATCAGGATAAGTTTTCGCATAATGAAGGAAAGCATCATATTCATGAGGAAAAAATTCAACAAAACTATGAGCCATTGTTCCACTAATACTTAAACCATACTGGTGATCAGCAGCTACATTAGAAGTACTTGCACATCCAGCAATATAGGCACATTTACTAGCTGTAAGTGCCGCATTTTCCCCTAAAGAACGACGAGCACCAAACTCAGCAATAGGAATTTCTCCAGCACTTTCTACTATTCTTCTAGCAGAAGTCATAAAACAAATGTTACTATTTGCATAAATAAGTAAAATAGTTTCCATAATCTGAGCTTCAATAATAGGAGCTTTTACTGTAATAATAGGTTCATTTTTAAATACTGGAGTACCATCAGGTATAGCATAAATAGAACCTGTAAATTTAAATGTTTTCAAGTATTTTAAAAATTCTTCTGAAAAAATCTTCTTACTTCGAAAATAAGCAATATCATCAGCATCAAATTTAAAATTTTTAATCAATTCGATAATTTGATCTACTCCACCCATAACCCCATATCCTTTTTGAAAAGGATTTTTGCGAAAAAATACATCAAAGACGGCTTCTGTATTTTGTACACCAGCCTCCAAGTAACTTTGAGCCATAGTAAATTCATAATAATCTGCTAACATAGAACTTTTAATTTTCATCATATTTTCCTTCTTTCTTTTCTCTTACTAACCGAATTCCATTACTTTCCATCCACAAAAATGCTTGTTTATTTTTTTCTTCTCGATCATGAATTTCCGGAATATGATAAGTTTCCACAGCATTTAAAGGAACTTCAATTAAAATATCCAAATTCATTTCATCAAAGAAATTACGCAAGGCAATCGCAAAATTCATAATACAAATATCTGTACAACAACCAACAATAATTACTTTCTTTAAACTCACCATCTGCAATAATGTTGGCATTAAATGAGGAGCAAATAATGCACAAGTAGAATTTTTATAAAATTTAAGGTTTGCATAATCCTCATAAATCTCTAATTCTTTAATTGTCTTAGCTTCCCAAGTGCTTTCTAAACAATGTTCAGGAAATCGCTTTAACTCTGGACTAACAAAAGTATGAGCATCATTTACAACAAAAAATCCTTCTCCTCTTTTTAATACATCTTCAATCATTCTTTTAATATCTGGAACAATATGTTTAATCGTAGGATCCGCAAGATTCCCTTCTTCACAAAACCCATTATTCATATCAATCAAAAATAATGCTTCTGTAATCTCATTCAATTCTTTTCTTTTCATTATTATCCTCTCTTTCTTATTAACTTTTTGTTAATATCACCTTTCTAAAAATATAACAGTCTGGCCATCTGTTATTAACATTATATTAATATCAATTAATTTTGTCAATATGTTTTTAACAAAAAATTAAAAACAAAAAATGTTTTTTCATATTAAAAAAACTTATTAATTTTTTTTTAATTAATAAGTCCAAAAATGTTTTTTTAAATCGACATGACAATCATCTTTAAAAGTAACGCCTTCTTCTTTCAATAAAAAAACCTGCTCATCCCATCCCGGAACTACTCTCCCTTGATGATTAACAACGCGATGACATGGAAAATCTCCATACATAAATGCCATTTTTAATGCTCTACCAACTAACCTTGAATTTTTATCTCTCCCAATCATATGAGCAATTGCTCCATAAGTCGTAACATATCCAACTGGTATTTCATTAACAATCGAATAAATTAAATAAGCCACATCTTCATCTAAATTCATTTTTATAATCACCTTTTCTAATCAAAATACTTACTGAGTTCCGCTTCTATATTTTCTATCTTTAAAACACTTTTAGAACTAACACGTAACAACGGTAACCCTATATGATTTAAAATTTTTTCTTTTTTACAATCTCTCTCTTTTTGCACAGGATTCAAGTGCTCTTTTCCATCCAACTCTACTGCTAAAACTGGTTTCCCTATTCTCTTGTCATAAAATAAATAATCAACATGAGCTCCATTCATAATAAATGATTTTAATTCAATATTTTGATCTAAAAATTTTTTATCATTTACAAGTTTAACTAAAGGGACTTTTAAATACCGTCCATAATTCGTGTATTTATTTAAAATACTGATAAATTTAACATCCAAAATCTCTTCAAAAGAACTATCATAAATACCTGTTGTATATCCTGATATAGATTGGTACAATCCATCAAACAAACATACAGTATTATCTCTAACTTCTTTACCATAAAGTTCAATATAATCCATAATATGTTTAACCTCAGAACAATAAGCTTGATATTTCTTAAAAAAAGAAACATCAGTCACTAAAACAAACTTTTTCTTTGCTCTCGAAACAGCTACGTTCACTAACTCTTTAGTAAACATATTATGTGCCCCTTTCAAATGATTCTTACATTCATTTAAATCATTTAAAACTGTATCAAAGTAAACATAATCATTTCCCTTTCCTTGAAAAGTGTGAATAGTCCCTGAAATTTCTGTACCAAATTTAGATTTCAATTTTTCTCCTTGTAAAGTAAAAGGCGTTATAAAAAAACATTGATCAATTTTTTCATTCTGAGTTAATCCTTCTAAAGAAATGATTTCTCTTTCATTATAAAAAGATTTACCCTCTAACATACAAGCTTTTTGACTACCAACATTCACAATTTGCATAGAATCATAAGAACTAGTTGTATATATTAACAGCTCATTATCATAATAATACTTATTACAAAAATCAATAATATTATAATCACATCTATAATGTTCTTTTAATAATATAGGCTTAAAATTAAATATAGATTTCATACTTTTCAAAAAATTATTATTTTCTTGTTGATGAATATCATCAACTTCATATTTTGTATCTACTTTATCATTAATAATCGCTGATAATTGTTTACTATCACCTACTACTACTATTTGCTCAGCTAAATAAAGCAAAGGTAACCCTGTAATCACATCGCATTGTGTAGCCTCATCAATAATAATACAATCTATTTTTTTATTATATTTGATATAATCTTTAAAATTAAATAAAAAGGCATCTGCCGTTGTTAATATTAGAGGACATATTAACTTAAATTTTGTTTTCCAAGAATAATTAGAATTACCATATTTTTCATATTTATCAGCAATATTTTTACTTAAACAATGAACAAAATATTTTTTACATATTTCTACATAAACTCTATATAAATTTTTAATTTCCTCCTTCAAGTCTTCAGTATCTTGTTTCAAATGAATTTCATCTAATTTTGCTAATTCATTATTTAAATATAAATTTTCTAAAATATTATTTAAAGCAACTAACTTTTCTAAAGTATTTTCTTTTTCTAAATGATACCGATATTTAATTAAAAATTTATCTAAAAAACGATAATTCTTTTTTCTTATTAACGATAAAGTTCGATTAATATCTTTTATAAGATTACTTCTAGGACGCAAAAACTTTTTTTCTTTATCACTTAACATATCTGAAAAATGATAAGTATCTTCTCTTTTATCAATATAGCGTTTTTGATTTTTAAGTTCATTTAGAAGCCCAATAGATTTCATACAATTTTCTAACTCTTTTTCTTTAATTTCTAATTTCAATTTAATATTTTCCAAATCAAGTTTCGCATTTAATAAATCTTCTGAAGCACAATAGTTATTTTTCAATTTTTGTAGTAATGAGCCTGCATTCTCTTCCAAATTTTCCATAATTTTTTTTCTACCAAAACGAACATAAAATGGATCTAAACCAGACTTCTCATATTCTTCAATAATATTGTTAACAGCACTATTATTTTTTGAAACAACAATAACTTGCTTATTTTGACATATCAAATTGGCAATCAAACTTAAAATAGTAGTAGTTTTACCTGTTCCTGGTGGACCTTCAATAAAAGATATTTTCGAATTTAAAGAATTTATAATTGCTTTCTTTTGAGAAATATTAGACTGCTCTATTAATAAAGGAATATCAACTTTATTTTCAAAAATTTCATTACCAGAACAATCATTTTTCAAATATTTATACAATAAATTGGTAGGGTCTATTAATTGTTCAAAAATTAAAGTAAATAATTCTTTTTTTAATTCTATCTCTGTATCTTTTTCTATACGACTTAAATAATACTTTTTATAATCTCCAAAATTGGAATCTGCCAATTTCTTCTTAAACTTTTTATCTTCTTCCTGACTTTTAAAAGAAATAGAAGCAATATTAAATAAAAAAATTTCTCCATTAATTTTTGAAGAAGAAAACAAATAAAACAATTTATTTTCTCTAACTTCTAAAACAATAGCTTCAAAATATTTCCCACTTTTTTTATTCTGAATAATAACAACCTTTTTATTTTCTATAGCTTCTTTAATATATTCTTCTATATACATATTAGCTCCACTTCTCTTGGAGTTATTATAAACAAAATTCCAAAAATTGGCAATAAAAAGAATGCTTTCTATATCATAAAAAGCCCATATTTAATTCATGTAATTCACATACATGAGAAAGTAATTTTCTTTCTTCTACAATTTTAAGTTTTTCTTCTAAAGTTTTTTTCATTAAAAAAATGACTTCTTTCAAAGTTTAAGAATATATTTTTATTATACATTCTTTCTCTAACTTTTTGAAGCCACTTCAATACTAAATGGAGCGATTGAAGTAGATATTTACAACTTTTTCACTTCTTAACGATTTGATATATAAAATATCAATCACTAATAATAGTTTATCATAATAATTATACAATGCAAACAGTTTTTAAATATTTTATAACATTATTTAGCATTCTATGTTGACAAGTGCTACTAATAATGTTATATTTGGATTGATAAAAATTCGAGAGATTCTAATTTTAAAGGAGTGAATTTGTAGTTTAATTTTATAACCAATGTAGATTGCAAAAAAGAAACCTTACAGAAATTAGAATCTGTAAGGTTTTTTATCACTGTAATTGGCGTTACAGCAATCAATATTTATAGATGAGCATAAAACAATGAATAGCAAATTTAAAATGTTTGATTGACTTGCTCTTTATTATAATAACACAAATTATTTTATAAAAGCAAGTCCTTGATTTATTGTTTTAAAGAAAAGTTAGTTATTTAAAAGAAAGGATTTGATAAGATGGCAAGAAAAACTACAAGCTTAAAAGTAGCAAAAAAAGCATCAAAAGTATTACGTGATGGTAGAACATCCAAGACTAACAAAAGTATTGCTGCAAGTGCATTGTCTCAAAGAGAAAAAAATAGAAAGTAAAAATATAATTAAGTATATTGTTTGTTGTAACTCCTAATAAAAATAAATATTAAGGAGAAGATTATGAAAATAAAAAAGAAACGAGTAAATAATATTAAAAATATTTTAGATATTATTGGAGAAAAAAATTTTTATATAACTTCAATAATTGATGAAAAAAACATTAAAAGTATTGGTTTTACTAATTTAATTGTGGGTGAGGAAATATTACCTTCTATACAAGGTCCAATTTCTAAGTTTAATAGAAATGGGAAAGAAGTTATTCATGAGCCGAAAGTTAGAGAAATTGTAAAACACACAATGCCATATAATAATATAGATTGGCATGGAACTCCACATTCTGGTCATTATGTTAGAACTTTTAATAGATGGAAAAGGGACTTTATAGAACCTTTAAATGAAAAAATATTATTAAAAGAAAGTAATAATAATACTTTTACAGTTTCAACTAGATTGATTTTATTTAATGAACCAACAGAAGTTATAAAGCATTTAATTAATCTAATGTTAGAATTAGGTAAAGAAATAGATATTGTTGATGAAAATAGTAATTCCATTTTACCTAGTAAAAGAGTTCCATGGAAAATATTGCCTCCTGGTGAGATGCCATGGGAAAAATATTATAATAGTATTCAAGAAAAGGTTAAAAATTATGATAAAAATGAAATAGTAAGCATTAAAGACCGATATGAATTTCTACAATCATTAAATCCTAAAAGTATAATATGTGGAGATGGAGGATTTGATGGATATTTTATAGCAGAATTGGATTGTAATTTATATATATGCGATTCAATATTTCTTGGAAATGCTATATATATTTTAAATGATAATTGGCAAGATATATCCAAATTAACAAAAAAAGAAATAATAAGTAACAATTTTGCAAAGCAAAGAATTGTTCACATTGGCGACTGGAAAACTAAGGTTTTGAATTTAATCAACTCTAGTTGTTAAATTACAAGTGATTAAAAAAATGTTCAGATTGACAAATAAGTGTAAATATGATATTATTTAGTTACTTTTTGAAAAGGAGAAATTTATATGTTAAGCAATCAATTAACGATAACAACTTATACGGCAACGAAATCAATTGTTACTATTGATTGTTTTAGCATTGTTTAATAAAAGTATAAATTAGAAATATTTATATCATTATTACAAAGTCTATTACAATCAAGTAGTAGACTTTTAATTTTATGTAAATTAAATTAATGGAAAATGATATAATATTAATATAAAGACTATAATATAGGACATGGTTGTTAAGAACTTATTTTAAAGAGAGTTATCAATTAGTGGAAGATAATAAATAAACTTAATAATTACTACCTATTATGTTGCACAGGAAACTGATTGCCCGATAAGTTCGGTTAAAATGAATTAAGTAAAAGTAAGGATGGTACCGTCTGTATTAGACTCCTAATGTGGTATCATCCTTTTTGTTTTTTAAAGGAGATGGTGAAAATGACGGGAACGGAAAGTGATACGATAAACTCCCAATCAAAAAGTTATTAGAAGAAAGAAGGAAATGAAAATGTTAAATGAAAAAGGTGTTGAATTATTAAAACAAGTAATTCAAGAAAAATATAAAAATATTAAATTAGATAATGCGTATGCTGATGAAAATGAGTTTTACTATGAGTTTAAAATTGATGAACAAGTAAGTGAAAATGATTTTGACTCTCTAGAAAATAAAATTAGAAAACTAGATAATGATATTTATGTAAAACTTTTAAGAATTAGTGGTGTTTATTATGAAGGTAATGTTAATAATGAAATGATTACTAGAATAGTTGGAAAATGCTTCGAGAGTAAAGAAGAGTTAGATAAATATAATCAATTTTTGAGTGAGGCTAAAGAAAGAGATCACAGAAAAATCGGTCAAGATTTAGATTTGTTCTGTTTTTCTGATTATGTAGGTGGAGGACTTCCTTTATATACTCCTAGAGGAACTATTGTTAAAGATGAACTTCAAAAAGAAATTGAGCGTGTTTGTAGAAAATATGGATTTCAAAAAGTCAGTTGCCCATCATTAGCAGATATTTCTTTATTTGAAACTTCAGGTCATGCAAAAAAATTTAACGACGAGTTATTTAGAGTTGAATCTCCAAAAGGACATAACTTTGTACTAAAACCTGTTCAATGCCCTCATCATACTCAAATATATGCTTCTAAACTTCGTAGTTATAAAGATTTACCAATACGATATATGGAATCTGATAAGCAATATAGAGCAGAATTACAGGGAGCAGTTGGAAATAGTCTATCGAGAGTATACGCTATAACTGTCGAAGATGGACACTCATTCTGTCGAATAAATCAAGTTAAAGATGAAGTTATTAATATGTGTAATTTAATTAAAGATTTTTATTCAAGAATGGGATTATGGGAAGATCATTGGGTTTCTTTATCAGTAAGAGATTATGAACATCCTGAAAAGTATATTGGTAATAAAGAAGATTGGGATTTATGTGAAAAAATGTTAGAAGAAATATCTAATGAATTAAATCTTGATGCTAAAAGATGTGAAGGAGAGGCGGCATTATATGGACCAAAACTTGATTTTATGTTTAAAGATGCTTTGGGTAGAGAAATTCAAATACCAACTGTTCAGCTAGATTTTGCTACTCCTAAGAGATTTGGGTTATTCTACATTGATGAAAATGGGGAAAAGCAAACTCCTGTAATGGTACATAGAGCTGTTCTTGGTTCTTATGAAAGATTTTTGGTATTATTACTAGAACAATTTAAAGGTGTACTTCCTGTTTGGTTATCTCCTGTTCAGGTTAATATAATACCTGTTAATATGAAATATCATGATGAGTATTGTAAAAAAATATTTGAAATATTAAATGATGAAGAAGTTCGAGTTAGTTATGATGATTCAAAAGAAAATATGGGTAAAAAAATTAGACAAAGCAATGTTATGAAAAATCCATATACTATTATTATAGGCGATAATGAACGAGATAATAATCTTATAAGTTATCGTAAATATGGTAGTGAAGAAACTTATTCAATGCCTATTGAAGAATTTGTAAAATTTATTAAAGAAGAAATTAAAAAGAGATAAACATAAGATGATATGAGTAATCAATGCTCCATATCATCTTTTTCTATCTCTAATTCTTTATGATTATCTAGATTTTTATTATCTTGAAAAAGGTTAAAATCTTCTTCATCTAAAGCACCATGCTCATATAATTCTTTAGCAAATTCCATATATTTTTCTTTATCTTTATTTCTATAAATTCTATCTATAAGAAACTGAACAAGATTGTAAATTAAATTTTTAAGATGTTCTAAAGAAGATTTTAATAGACTATTTTCTTCTTTTAAATCATTAATATTTTCATCTTTAGATTTGATTTTATCTTTTAAATTATCAACTTCAGTATTGAGTCCTTCATTATTTTTTAATAATAATCTAATTCGATCACGATTGTTAAGTAGTTCACTTTCTACTTCTTTTAGGGTAACAGATAATTCTTGAATACTTTGATATTCAGCAATAGTTCTGTCAATTAAATCAACGAAAACAATAGCTTTATCTCTATCAACTACATCTAAGACTAATTGATTTTTGATTAAACCTTTTGACTTTAAATTTTCGAGCATATCTCTAATTTCTTTTGTACTATTTTTTAAATTATCAGTTTTGTCTTTTGCTTTATTCAATGTATTTTGATGTATTTCAAGAGATTTTTTCATTTTTTGATAGTTTTCCATTTCTGAAATATGATAATCACGATTTCGACCTTTTAATTTGTGTTTTAACTTATAATTAGTGTGATATTCTTTATTAAAAGATTCCATACAACGAATTCTCATTCTGTCTTGAATTCTTGTTAAGGTTTCTTTAGTAAAGACATCAGATTTTCCAACTTGTTTAGACATACCATACTTATTTTTAACTTTAATTGGGACACCAATTATATGAAGATGTGGACTTGTTTCATCATAATGAATTATAGCACTTGCTATCTTAAAATCTGGTACAAGATTTTCTAAATCGTTAACTTGTTCTTTAAATACATTAGTCATTTTCTTTTTATAGTCCATATCTTTTGTACTCCAAAATTCCATATCACCAAGTTCAATAATTATCTCACAAGCCAAATCTTTTTTAGTGTTATTGCTAACATGAGTGAAATAATCTTTTATCTTTCTATCATCACGAATTTGTCTATTATTATATTCAATTCTTGCTTCTTCAAACTCATTCTTATATAATTTTTTAACATCATTGACGATTGAGTTAAAGCCTCTAATAATTTCAATATCATATTCTCTATCATCATATTTTCTGCAATTATGATTGTCACATTTTGATAGCCCTGCTGCATTTTGAATAGCATTATTACTATTAGATGTTGTACCACTTAAATTAGATTTTGCACTTGCTTTACTACTATTTTTCTTGTTTTTGTCATTACTTAAATGGAAAGAGTAACCTAAACTAGGTATATAAATCACTGCTCCTTTCTTTGTGTTTTTTAGCTATATTTTGTTTTGACAAAATATTTAACCCCCTAGGAATTTTGTCATACTAACAAAATACGGGGGGGGGCTAAGGCTCGCCTTAGAATCCAGAAGAAACTATGCTTCGACAATAGTTTCTTCATTATCGTATAATTCATCATAGGTAATAGGTTTTACATCAATAGTAATAGGTTCTCTTGAAAAAGTAACACTATCACATATATCAGGAATATATTTAAAAACTACATCTTCACTTGCTTTATAAAGTTCGTTATTTTTATTAACATATAAAACACCATAATTATGAATATCTTTTTTATTTTGAGAATCCATCTTTTTATAATCTTTCATAGGAAATACTCTAACTATATCTGTTTTGTTTTCATCTAATTCAAATTTGAATACTTGATCTTGAACATAATATTCAGCTTCATAAAATCTTACATCATAAAATTGTCTTAGTCTTATGATATGCTCTGATATTTTATCAAAAGGAAGATACTCACTAAATCTCATATATCCAGCAAAGTTTCCAAATATTTGAACTTTCTTATCCAAATAACCTTGATTTTCTAATTCAGTCATTGGTTTACAAATAGATTCTCTAAACTTAACATACTTGACTTCATATTTATTATTAACTTTATCAAGTTCTATTTCATCAACATATCTCATTATTAATTCTGCTTTTTCTTCTTGAGTATAATCCTTCCAAAATTTATTAAAATCTTGATACTTATCAGGATATTTAATTTTATTGATAAAATCAATATCTCTTTTAAGTAAAATATCTTCAGAGGTAAATCTTAATTCATCACTGACTTCTGCATCAACAATTTTGTTTTTCAAACATTCAATATTTTTATCAATATTCTTTTTCTCTTTTTTGTAATCTTCTAAAAGAAATAAGCCCTCAAGATATGCTTGTTTTAATCTTTCATCTTTTGCTTTTAATTCTTTGATTTCTTTTTCTAATTGCTCTATGGGATTTTCAAATTTTTGTTTAATCATAGGTAAGAAAAATTGATTAACAACTGAATCATATTCTACAATATCATCAATAAAATTTTTTATATAATTTTCAATTGTTTCTTCTTTTATATTACATTTACAATCAGTACAATAATAGTAATAATATACATTACCATTTTTCTTTTTTGTTGCTTTGCCACCCATGATTCTATTACAATGAGGACACTTCAACTTTTGTAAAAACAAGTAAGTTAAATTTCTAATATAACTACGAGAGTTTTTCTTCTTTTGTACTTGGCATTCCTCCCATAATTCACGAGACACAATTGGCTCAACAACATCTTTATAGTAAATAGGATTCTTTGTTCGTTTTCCGTGTACAAAATCACCTTTATAAACTTCATTTTGTAAAATAGTAGTAATAGTAGAATCACACCAATTTTCTTTGCCTAAAACCTTTTCTTTATTAAATAAATTACTAATCTTTTGATATGACATACCACTATGATAAAGTTCAAATATTCTAACTACAATATCCTTTGTTAGAGGATTAGGAACTAACATTTTATTTTCATGCTTATAACCTAAACAAGCCCGATATGGTAAATGTCCTTTTTTGATTGCACCAGCTAAACCAAATTTCGTTCTTTCTGATGTTCTTTCAATTTCAAGTTGAGCAAGGATAGTAGTCATTCTCATAAAGAAGATACCAGTAGAAGTTTCAGTATTTAATTCTTCGCATATACTTTCTAAACTACAATTAGTTTCTCCTAACAAATTGCAAATAAACTCTAAATCTTGAATAGAACGAGTAAGTCTATCAAGTTTATAAACAATAATTTTGTTTATTTTGCCATCTTTCATATCTTGAACCATTTCTTGAAATTTAGGTCGTTTCATATTTTTAGCCGAAACTCCTTCTTCACGATAAATTTTGTAAATCTTATACTTCTTATAATCACATAATCTTTTCATGCTTTCTTCTTGCTCATCAAGACTAAATCCTTCACGGACTTGATCTTCCGTGCTTACACGAGGGTATAATCCACAAATTACTTCTTTTTCATTCAATACAAATTCATCTCCTTTCCTTTTTTTCTTACGACATTTCTTATGACAATTCTTACGACATTTGTTACGACATTTCAAAAAAAGAGAAGTGAAGGTACTACGAAATATAATACTTTCACTTCTCAAAATACATTGTAAGACTATGGGATAACTCTTTATCCACTATATTAATTATATAACTTTTGTCTTAAAATGTCCATCCTGTGAAAGTCTATTTAATAGTGCTTAAGTAATCTTCTAACTCTGATATTTGTATTTTATTTGTTAAATTTCTAATATAAATATCAGTAGAATAATTGAATACAAGAAATGTAATACCTTTAATGATAACTCTATGAGGTTCAATGTAAGAGAGATTAGTTTTATCAATCTTTCTAATTGCCATTAATGAATATGGATTTAGTTTTACAAAATTGACAGATAAACTCTAATCTTTGCTTTAAAGACTTCTCGAAAGGTATCTCTTGTGTGATAAACTTAATCATAAACACCATCCTTCCTTTAGGATGATTTCTTTGTAATAACAAAAAAACCAATCTTTCGATTGATTTCTATATATCAATATTCGAAAAGTTCGAACAGATTCGTCAATGGAGCAGGTGATGGGAATCGAACCCACGTTATCAGCTTGGAAGGCTGAAGCTCTACCATTAAACTACACCTGCATTTCTTTCAGATAATATAAATTATATCATATAATCTGAAAATTTCAACTATATTTTATAAATTTTCGTATTTTTTTTCGCAATCTTAATAATTACTATAATAGATACTATGCCAATAGGAAGTAAAACATACCCATAATTTATACCTGTTTGAGGATTATCAATAACAACGTCCGTTTCTTTGCAATCTTCAATCATTTCATCATAGCTTACTGAATTACCATTAGAATCAAAATAATATTCTCCATCTACAATTGTACAAACATAATTGCAACATTGTTCATAATATTCTTCTTTGCTAACAACATCACCATTTTCACCATAATAAATATCATCAACAATCATACAAACAAAGTCTTGAGGTTCTTCATAATCTGCACCCTCAGGCATAAAACTTGCTTCACACTCTTCATCGCTTAAATCTCCAGTATAAACTAAATCAGCAATTGTAAATGTTCCAGAATGACCTGTTTTAGCTGTAAAATTAACATCCGTAGAAAGTCCATTATTGCTAACCCAATCATCATGAACTTTAATACTTTCTAATGTAACATTTTTAAGAATTAACTTTCCTTTTACTTGATTAATCTCATAGTCACTTGTAGCAACAATGTGACAAGTCATATAAAAAGTTCCATCACCAAGATCTTGTTTAGGATCGCAATAATAACCTTCAAAGCTTAAAGTTTTAGCATGAACTCGAATCGGTAAAAATATAAAACAAATACTAAGTAAAACAAAAAATATTTTCTTCATTACAAAACCTCCCTGATTGATAGTTAATTATCTTAAAACTTTTAAATTAGTTTGTCAAGGTCGAAAGAATAATTTTATTACAATTTTGTTAGATTATGTAAAAAACTTTTCATATAGCAAAATACTTGATATAATATTAATAGTTGTGATATATATGATTAAGAAGTTTAAAAAATGGTTAAAAAGTGATAATAGAGTTTTCGCTAAAGGAATGAGTTTTTCTAAAATGTACATAATATTCGTTTTAGGAAGTTTTTTAGGTGTTATTTATGAAGAAATTATTGGCTTTGTAAAACATTATCACATGTATGGAGAATGGTTTTGGCCCTGTCGTAAAGGAGTAATTTATGGGCCATTTAATCCTTTATATGGAGCTGCAATTGTTTTCATTATATGGTTACTTGGAAGAAAAAAAAGAAATCCTGCTAAAACATTTTTATATGGTGCCTTATTAGGTGGTGGAATTGAATATTTAATAAGTTATTTAATGGAATTAGTATTAGGAGTTGCTTCATGGGATTATACTGGTAGACCACTAAATATTATGGGAAGAACTACTGTTTTATATATGATATTCTGGGGACTAGCAGTAATGATACTAGTACATTATGTTTACCCTATTATATCAAGATGGATTGAAAAAATCCCTTATAAAATTGGTAAACCTTTAGTAATCATTTTAGTAATATTTATGACTCTAAATATGTTAGTATCTTGGACAGCCTTAGCACGTTCCACTTTACGTAATAAAGGATATGAACCATTTACATTCATTGGTGAGTTTTATGATAAAGTATATCCTGATGAATATTTAAAAACAATATATACTAACATGAAATTCGTGAAGTAGGTGAAAACATGATTTTAGAAACAATAAGTATTATTTTTATTATCATTGGATTATTAATGTTATTTACAACATCTTATTTAGCTAGATTAAATAGTAATTTTCCAAAAGAAAAAAGAAGTAGATTAGAGAGTTTTTGTATTTTAATACCAGCACGAGATGAATCAAAAGTAATTGAAGACCTATTAGTTAGTATTAAAAAACAAACTAAACAAGTAAATATGAAAGACGTTTATATTATTATTGAAAGTGAATCTGATCCCACTAATCAAATTGCCAAACAATATGGAGCCTCAATATTCATAAGAAAAAAATTACATTTAAAAAGAAAAGGATATGCTTTAGACGAATTAATAAAAGATTTAGAAGAAAAGAAGATTTATTATGATGCCTATTTCATACTAGATGCTGATAATGTTCTAGACAAAGATTTTATAAAAGAAATGGAAAAATCTTACCAACAAGGATATGATATTGCAATTGGATATCGCAACTTAAAAAATGGAAATGATTCAATCATATCAGCATGTTCTGGAATCACTTTTGCCTTTTTAAATTCCAACGGAAATGAAACAAAAAGTAAACAATCCAGAAATATTACCCTATCAGGAACAGGATTATATATCGTAGGAGATTTAATCAAAAAATGGAAAAGTTTCCCCTTCCATTCTTTAACCGAAGATTATGAATTAACTCTTTACTCTATTCTTCATAATTTAACAAGTGTCTACAACAAAAATGCTATTTTTTATGATGAACAACCAATCAAATATAAAAATACCATTAATCAACGAACACGTTGGATAAAAGGATACTTTACATCAAGAAAAAAATATCTCCCCAAATTTAGAAAAGTATTAAAAAATAATAAAAACTTTGGTTCTTTAATAAATGAAATAAGTGGCATGAAGCCTTATATATTAATGATAATTGGAGCAATAATATACATATTAAATCAAATAATTACTTTATTTAAAATTCACGATTTAACCAATCCTATCAGTAGAATATGCTTTACTAAAATCATTTTAATCATTATGTTAGCCTATATTCTTTTTGCATTCATGACAGCTTATATTATTCTAAAAGATAAAGATAAAATCAACATATCAGAATCTATGCAAATAAAAACAATTCTCTTTAGTCCCTTATTTTTTTCAACATATGTTCCTTGTGCTATAAAAGCACTCCTAAAAAAAGAAGTAAAATGGGAAAAAGTAGAACACACAAGAAGATGGAAATAATCTTCTTTTTTAATAAATTAAAAAGATTCTAATCTCTAGAATCTCCTATAATAGATAATAAATGTAAGAATATATTAATGAAATCTAAATATAACTGAAAAGCTCCATTAATAGCTACCACATCATTATCCATTCCCATATTACTTAATATCTTCATTCTTTGAATATCATAAGCTGTAAATCCAAAGAAAATAAGTAAAGCAATAATTGAAATAATTAAATCAAAAGTTGAATTACCAACAAATAGATTTACAATACAACATATAACTAATGCTAAAAGTCCCATTAATAAGAAAGTACTTATTTTATTTAAATTAGCATTAGTAAAATATCCTATAGCTCCAAATATTGCAAATATTACTGCGGATATTAAGAATACATACATTACACTTCCAAGTTCAAAACCTACAAAGATACTTGAAAAAGTAAGTCCACTAACAAACGAATATAATAAGAAACATATCTTAGCTGTCATTGGTTTCATTTTATGAACTCTAGCTGAAAAGAAAATAACTAAAGCAAACTCTAAAATGATAATAATCCAAAATATAGGGCCTCCAAATATAGATAACAGCATATTCTCATTAATAGACACAATATAACCTGTTATAAAAGTAACAAATAACCCCAAAAACATCCACAAAAACGTTTTTGATAATAATCGATTCATTTCATCCTCCTCATATAAATATTATATCACGAATTAAGCTTTTAGTAAACTATACTCTCGTTTGAAAAAAAGATACAGGACTAGCATAATCATAATTTCCACTACTTCCAAAACAACAAAAATAGGAATAAACTTTAAAAAAGGAAATAATTCTAAAATAAATTCCGGAATTGCTTCCGAGAAAAAATAATTAGTCTGAAAATAATAATTAAAGATAGTCATAATGAAATACAAAATATTTAAAACAATAATTAAGAACCCAATATTTTTTAATTTTATTTTCATAGGATACATATAAAATGTGAATAATCCAGCAATTACTAACAAATGATGACTGATAACATAAAGATAAAAATTAAAAGATTCCCACACACTAGGCACATCAAAGAAAACAATCGCTGGAATAGGTCCTAAAAAAGCTAAAAAATAAATATATTGATAAAGCCTTTTCTTATGAAAAAGAATAACAAAAATATAAAAATAATTTGAAATATAACATAAATGAAGGGGTAACATTGTTTTATAATCAAAAGAATGATAATAAAAACTAGATACATACAAAACTAACATGTTAATTAATAATATAATAGCAAAAAATACTGTAATTCCCCTTTTAGTCTTATCTTTTAATTGATAAATTTTTTTCTTCTTAAAAAATAAAATACCCCAAAAAAGCAACACAAAAAACATCAAAAACAAATGAGTTTTTCCAAACAATTTAAAAGGAATTGTAATATTTTCATCAATAAAAAATTCTTTTAGCATCATACTTAATCATATGATTTACTAAAAGAATTTATTTAACGTTGTCTATAATTTTCTTCTCTTTTTACTGCAGTAAGCTCTAAATATTGCTCATCTATATCACTTCCAACATCTAAATAATTAGCTAAAGCACTATTAAAATCCATTTTAGTATAAATTCTAAGAGCCTGATCACTAAAAGGAACCACATTTGCCTCTTTCGGCAAAGATAAGCGCCAAGAATTTAAAACTAAATAATAATTGTTTAAACTAGAATCTCTTAAAACACTACCTAATAAACCAACTCTTGTTCTATCACTAACTAAAGGAACTTCAATGCGATGAATATATAAATATTCTTCTAACAAAAACGCTCTAAAGTCTTTTTCTTCAACCCAATATTGATATAAATCGCCTAATTCTTTAGGAAAAAAACTACCTTTAAGTAAATGATCAAAAATTAAATCAAAAGGTGCATTAATGCTATTTAAAGCTACATAATAATCCATTATATTCTCAGTTTTCAATAAATACTTTTTAATTAAATCATAAACCATTTGATTAGGTTTAGGATAAGTTAGAAGAATATCTAAAAGTTGCCTCTTATTATCGCTTTTATCAAATTTATCATTTATTGCTGTAATCATTTTACAATTAGGTAATTGGAATCCTCTTAAACTAGCAGCCTCCATTAATCCATGCAAATTAAAATTTGATATCATAAAATCATATAAATCGCTATCTTTCTCTCCTAAATCTTTAAGAGTCTTAATAATATCACTAACTAAAATTTCAAGAGAAAGTATATAATAAATAAAACAAAATTTTAATTTTATATTTTCAGATTCATGAACTATATAACCTAAATGTTCTTTTCTTTGAGAACCTAATGCTGAACTTATTTTATTAAATATTTTTTTTACTTTTTCAATATCATAATTTTTCACTACATAATCCATTAACGAAACCAATTCTCCCGAACGATATTCCCTAATCTTTTTATTTATATCTCCATCTCCATTATTTAAAATCATATTTATTATATCTTTCATTTTTTAAACCTCCTAAACATTAAATCTAAAATAAACAATATCTCCATCTTGCATTAAATAATCTTTTCCTTCCAGTCTTAACTTTCCAGCTTCTTTAACTTTTAATTCACTTTTATACTCATGTAAATCATCAAAACTCATGATTTCTGCTTTAATAAAACCTCTTTCAATATCACTATGAATAAGTCCAGCACAAACTTTAGCATTCATTCCCCGTTTAAAAGTCCAAGCGCGGCATTCATCAGCTCCTGCGGTAAAAAATGTTTCTAAACCAAGCAAAGAATAAGTAGCAAAAATTAAACGGTCAAGTCCACTATTCGCAATACCAAGTTCTTGTAAAAACATCTTTTTATCATCTTCATTTAATTCAGATAACTCAGACTCCATTTTACAACACATCACAATAACACCCGCACTTTCTTTTGCGGCGTATTCACTTACTTTTTTAGTATAATCATTTTCTCCTAAAACTACATCATCTTCTAGAATATTAGCAACATAAATAAGTGGTTTTAAAGTAATAAAACTAAAATGTTTCATGGCTAATTTCTCATCATCACTAAAATCTACCAATCTTAAAGGAATGTTTTTTTCTAGATTTTCTTTAGCTTTCTTAAGAATTTGAACTTCCATAATAGCCTCTTTATCTTTGGTTGTCTCAGCTTTTTTTATAATTTTATTTAAACGATTTTCCACAATTTCTAAATCAGCCAAAATAAGTTCAACGTTAATAATTTCAATATCTCGAATAGGATCAGTTTTACCTTCCACATGCGTAATATTAGCATCATCAAAACATCTAACTACTTCAACAATGGCATCAACTTCACGAATATGACTTAAAAATTTATTGCCTAAACCTTCACCCTTACTAGCACCTTTCACCAATCCAGCAATATCGGTAAATTCAAAAGTTGTCGGAACAGTACTTTTAGGAACGTATAATTCTTCTAAAAAAGAAAGTCTCTCATCTGGAACCGTAACCATTCCCACATTAGGATCAATAGTAGCAAAAGGATAATTTGCTGCTAAAATATTCTTTTTTGTAATCGCATTAAATAAAGTAGACTTACCCACATTAGGAAGTCCTACAATACCAGCTTTTAAACTCATAAAATCACCTCAAGTAAAACTATTATATCATACTTTTAAGCCTTTTTTCATACGTTTTAAACTCTTTATTAGTAGAATCTAAAAATAAACAATAACGTACTTTCCCCATTAAAGAAGAAAACATAATGTTTTGGTTCGTATAAATATTATGACCATCTAAACCATATTTCTGAATATAATACATTTCTTGTCTTATTTTTTTTCGATAATTTTTAGAAGAATTTATTTTTTCATTTATAACAACACCAGTTATTATTTGCTTAGTATTCCTTCTTAAAATTTTCGCTTTTTCTTCATTTAAACTAAATCCCATCACATCTAAAAAAGATTGAACTTTACTCTTAAGAGCTTGAACATCCATATTTCCTGAAAAAGTTAAATCATCAGAATATCTAGTATAACTAATATTCTTCTTTTCACAGTACTCTCCAATATAATCATCAAAATTCTTCATTACTAAATTAGACAAATAAGGACTAGTAGGAGCACCTTGAGGCAAACAATCATTATAAGTACATAACTTTAATAAAAGAACTTTAATAGCTGGAGGAAATAAAGCATTAGGTAAAGAACTATATAATTGTTCAAAGGTAATACTTCCAAAAAAATCTTTAATATCTAACTTTAAAACAATCTCTTTCCCTACATGAACAGAAACATTATCTTTTAAACTTTTCCCCTTTACGTAAGCTGTAGCATACTTACTAACTGATAATCCTTTTAAAACATAATTTAAAACATTCTTTTGAATCATTTTTAAAGTTCTATTAGGAATAAACAACATTCTTTTACCACCATTTCGCTTTAAAATAACCTTTTTATGATAATATTTTTCAGAATGATTACTGATAGCATACAAAAGATTAAGCTTTTTACTATCACTAATATTTCCCTGAACCAAATTTAAAGATAAAATAAATTCCTTAGTATGTTCTTTATCCATATATTTCCACATATCAATCACCTAATAAAAAGCAGTACTAAAAAATTATCTTAAATTGTGTAAATGTACAATAAATAATGCAATTATTCATAGCGTAAGCGCGGTACATTGAAACAACTTTAAGTAAATGTCTATAATCTAAATTCTATAATAACGACTCGCTATTACTTCATATTTCTATGAGTATTCTACTGCTTTCTTTCATTATAACAAAAAATAATATAAAGTAAAGAAAAACATCAGCCAAACTGATGTTAAGTTGTAATAGCTCCGCCTACTCCAAGTGGAAAACCAACAATATACCAAACAATGAGTAACCCAAGTAAAATTACTGCAACAGCTACACTATAAGGTATTTGATATCGTAAAGTTTTAAATAAATTAATTGGTTTTTTATTTTGATTATACTTCTCTAAGTAAGCAAGATAAATAACATAATAAGTAGCAAGTGGTGTAAGTCCCATCGTAACACTTTCACCAAATCTAAATATCGTTTGGGCAAACTCTGGACTAAGTTCCACATTCATAAATGCCGGAACAGCAATACCTGCCATAATAGCCCATTTAAAAGTCGATCCTGGCAAAAATAATGTAGCAATTGCACTAACAACAAATAAAATAATCATAAGTGGAAATGCACCAAGACCATCAATAGTCATCAAATTAGTTAAAGCAGCTGTAATTACTTCTCCAATATTAGTACTTTTAAAAATACTAATAAAAGTAGAAGCAAAGAAAATAATAACCAAAGTTTTTCCAATTCCATCCAAGCTATGTCCTAAATCATCACATAAATCCTTATTATTTCTAATCGTTTTAGCACCAATTCCATAAAAAAGTCCCAAAATAACAAAGAACATTGTAATAACAAAAACAAAACCTGTACTAAAAAATGAATCTACACTAAATAATTTATCAATATAAAACGTTTGAGAATGATCAAGTAATGCTCCAGATAAAGGAAGTCCTGGAATAATACAATAAATAAAGAATAATAAATATAACAACCCGGCAAATCCAGCAATAATTAATCCGCGTAATTGCCTTTTAGTAATAGTAAATTCTTCCTCCATTTCTTCTTCCGGAAACTCATATTTTGGAAGTTTAGGAGCAATAATATTTTCTGTAATAAAAGTAATTGCGAATGCCACCAATATAACAGCAACAATCATAATAAAAGCAAAAGCCATAGTTCCAAGAGTATAAGAACGGTCAAGGGCATGAGCTCCAAGCAAAGTATAATTCATCAAAGCTGAATCTGTACTTGTCAGAAAAATACTAATTCCTGATCCCGCACATAAAGCGGCATAACTAGAAATGATACCAATATAAGGATTACGATGCCCGTAAGTAAAGACTAAAGCACTAAGAGGAATCATCACTACAAAAGGAAGATCTCCCATAATACTTGAAAGTAAACAAATAAGCACTAATGCAAAAGTAACATTTTTCTTTTTAGCTTTCTTAGTTAAAAGAGTAACAACTGTTTTTAAGAACCCACTTTTTTCCATTACACCAATTCCAATTAAGATAATAATCAAACTAGATAAAGGTTTAAAAGACACAAAGTTAGAAACAGTTGTTGTAAAAATATATTTAAGACCACTTAAGCTAAACAAAGATTCTACAGAAATCAAACTTTGAGTATAATTAAAAGTGATATTATCAGTAATAGAATTATAAGTAACTTGAACTCCTAATAAAGATAGAAAACCACTAACAACAATAGTCAAAACAATTAAGACCAACAAAGTCATAATCGGGTCTAAAGTAATTCTATCTTTAAGATTTCTTTTCTTCATTTTCTTCACCCAAAACTTTTTTCAATTTTCGAATAAATTCTAAACGATCAATCATTACTTCTCGTCCACAATTCATACATTTAATTTTAATATCCACACCAACCCGAACAATTTTCCATTTATTTTCCCCACAGGCATGTGGCTTTTTCATAATAACACAATCATTTAAATTAAATGTCTTTTCCATGATGCACCTCAATTTTTTTATAAGGGATTTTTATTTTATTTTTATCATAAGCCAGTTTTACACGTCTCAAAATTTCTCGATTTACTTTATAGCGATCATCTTGATTACAAACCACATAAATTAAATATTTAACTTCTGAATCTTCAAAGCCATTAACCCCCAAATAAGCAGAATCGGCGAAAACGACTTTATCTGAAATCGCTTTTTCAACTACCTCGCTTAAAACCTTTTCCACTTTCTCTACCTTTTCATCATAAGAAGTAGAAATATTAATATAAAGAGTAGCTTTCTTTTGAGAAGCATTAATAATCGTATCAATATTACGATTAGCAACAATCATAACTTCACCATCAAATCCCTTAATCTTTGTTGTTCTAAGACCCAGTTCAATCACTTCTCCAGTAAAATCATTATAAGTTACAATATCTCCGACTGCCAAATAGTTTTCCATAATAAGCATAGTTCCACTAATCAAATCTTTAACAGTATCTTGTAAAGCAAGTCCTAAAACAACTCCCGCTACTCCTAAACTTGCAATTAAACTTTTTGTATCCACTCCATAAAAATCTAAAATAATAAGCATTGCTATAATAATCAAAACATATTTAAAAACACTTTGAAACAACTTAACAATCGTTTTTCTTCTTTTCACTTCAAAGGAATTTTTCCCTTTAATCATAATTTTCTCAATACCCTTATTAAACATTGAAATCAAAATAAAAGTAATAAGAATAACCATTGCTGTTCCAAAAATCTGTTTAGTCATAATAACATCTAAAACTTTTTCTAAAAATTCCATCTTACTCTCCTTCAACATTAATATTGAGTTCTTCTAATATTCTCGCTAATTCTTCATCATCTTTATAAGGAATTTCTATTTTTTTATGATTAATTTTTACTTTAACACCTAATTTTTCCCGACATAAATTTTCATATATAGAATAACGAATGTCAAAAGTGCTATTTCGATTAATACTATGTTTTTTAGGTAAATCAAGAGATTGAATCATCTTTTCAGTATCACGTACACTTAAATCTTCCCGAACAATCTTTAATGCTAATTCTTCAATTCTTCTTTCATCTTCTAACTTGCTTAAAGCTCTAGCATGTCCCATAGATAATTCTTTAGACTCTACTAATTTAATAACCATATCTGGTAAAGTAAGTAAACCAAGCATGTTCGTAATATAACTTCTACTTTTTGAAAATTTATGAGCAAGTTCTTCTTGTGTAATATTATTAATCTTTAAAATATTGTCATAAGCTTTCGCTTCTTCGATTGGATTTAAATTCTCTCTTTCAATATTTTCAATGAGAGCAATTTCCATCATTTCTACATCATTAAATTCTTTAATAATAGCAGGAATTGTCTTTAAGCCTGCAAGTCTTGCTGCCCTAGTACGTCTCTCACCAGCAACAAGTTCAAAACCCTTAATTCCTTTTTTTACAATAATGGGTTGAATGATACCATGTTCTTTAATAGAATTAGCAAGTTCTTCTAATGCTTCACTATCAAAAATAACACGAGGTTGATAAGGGTTACTGCGAATTTCATCTAATGGGATTTCAATAATTCCTCCATTATTTTTTCCTTCATCCACGATTTCCTTTTCAAAGTGATCAAAATTAATTACTTCATTAGAAAATAATTGCTCTAATCCCTTTCCTAAAGCTTTTTTTCTAGTTTCGGTCACGACTAATCACTTCCTTTGCTAAATTGGCATAAGCCATTGTCGCTTTACTTTTTGGATCATATTCATTGATTGGTTTCCCATGACTTGGAGCCTCTACTAGACGAACTAATCTTGGTATAATCGTATTAAATACTTTATCTTTAAAATATTTTCTTACTTCTTCTATAACCTCTAACCCAATAATTGTTCTTCCATCAAGCATTGTAAGTAATACACCTTCAATTCTAAGTGTAGGATTCATACTAGATTGAACCATAATAATAGAATTTAAAAGTTGTGTAATTCCTTCCAAAGCAAAAAACTCACATTGAACAGGAATAATTACTGAATCACTTGCAACAAGGGCATTCATAGTTGCTAAGCCTAAAGCTGGCTGACAATCAATAACAATATAATCATAGCTATCTCTAATTTCTTCAATTGCCTTTCTTAGTTGCTCATTTTGTCTAAATTCCGGATCTTCTAACATTTTTTTAACAAACTCTACATCCACTCCTGCCAAATTAATAGTAGAAGGAAGAATAGATAAATTCTTAAATTTCGTTTTTTTTATTGCCTCTTTCATACTGCAAACTCCGGCCATAACTTCATAGACATCATGATTATAATCTCCATTAGAAAGACCCAAACCCGTCGTAGCATTTCTCTGGGGATCTAAGTCAATTAAAAGGGTTTTTTTACCCTCTACACCCAAAGCAGCAGCTAAGTTGATACTAGTGGTTGTCTTACCAACTCCACCCTTTTGATTTACTAATGATATTACCTTTGCCATTTATGCTACACCTCTTTATAAATTATTAGATAACTAGAAATATTTTAACATATTATTTTTATTTTGTCTTTACTAAATGAATGAATTTTAAAAAAAAGAAAAAAGAGCCTAAACTCTTAAGAAATAATAAAAGGATTAGAACTAGTACCATCACCTGAAGAAATAGTTACATCACTATCTATATTGATAACTGGACGCACACCCCACGTGTAATACACGACGCTGTAGCCGAGGAAGCCATTCGAAGCCACACAAAACACGCGAGCATAACCGTCGTTGAAGCCATACGGAGACATCGTCCAATAGTTCTGTCCTGTATATAGGTAATAACTTTGATTATTAGTTCCTCCTTTTCCTCCTGCAAATACTACTTCATCTGCTGTAATAAGTCCTACTGGATTACTTAACTTCTTATTTCCTTTACTACTTCCTGTTGGGGTAAACATATCACTACTTAGTTGACTACATTTTAGTGTTGGATTCTGTGTACTTGCCCAACTTCCACTAGTTGTCAAAAATCTTGAAAATGGTGCATATGCTGTGGTATTAGTTCCATATCCTCTCTTTGTATCACCATTCCAAAATGTTTCATTGGCTCCTGCTATTCTTCTATCATTACAGAATCCTGCTTCTTTACTTATATATTTTTCATAATTTTTATTTGGATTATCTTTATTTGCAAGATTTTCTGTATACCAATTATCTAACACTCCTTTTATTGTACTAGGATTATTATTTGCATGGGTTGCTGCATAACTATTTGCTCCTGTACTTCCATACATATATCCTACATATGTATTATCCTGAAATGAACTATTATATGCGCTCGTACTTATTTGTCTATCATTTAAATTGTCTTTTTCTCCATTTGGATGAGCACTTGTCCCATCATAAATCAGCCTTATACTTCCATCTCCATTGATTCGGATAATTCTCCACCAAAATCCTGCAAACTTTACATAATTGTTTGTTACCGCTCCTCTAAAGTAGTAACTATCTCCCCAGTCATCTTGAGTTTTATATACTCCTTCATCGATTGTTGCTATACTTCCAAAGTTCGGCGTCCCACTATTGATGGTATTATTTGCTAATATCATATCTTTTAATGTTGTTTCTTTATCAAAATATAAATAGCATTTTGTTCCTTTAATTGTCATTGGAGCAATATTTAATGTTTTAGTATTCATATCATAAGTGATTGTCATGTCTTGTTCTTCATCATTTATTTTACAATAACTCTTTTCGCTATTAAATATATATCCTGAATCTGGTATTTGATCTACTTTTGTATAATCTTCTCCATCTTCAATATAAACGCCAATTAGATTTAAATCAGATAATTCGTAATTAATTGTTCCATTTACTAAAGGTATGCTTTGTGTTGTTCGATATTTTGCCAAACTACCGTTAATAATGATTACAGCAAAAAGTATTACTACACAGATAAAGCCACATAAAAAATATATTCTTTTTTTATTACTTTTTAATGTTTCAAATTTTATACTTATACTTCCATTCCTCAATTTTATTCCTACTTTCTTAAATAAAATTAAAGGTTCTTAACTATCTTAATTATACAAAAGATAAAAATATTAGTCAATATTTTTACGTTATTTCGTTGGTTATAAAATAAAAAAATAATTTTATGAGAAAATCAAATTGGTGTATTAATATGTATTCAAAAAAATTAAAGGAAATGCGTGAAAAAAGAGAGTTAAAACAATATGAAATGTCCTCCATTTTAGGTTTTAAAAATGAGGAAGTGTATGGTAATTATGAACGAGAAAATACTACAATACCAATAAAGCATTTGATAAAAGTGTGTGAATATTTTGACTGTTCCATCGATTATATTTTTAATTTTACTAATTTAAAAAAATATAAAAATTTAAAACATACTGTAAATTTAGATTTGATGCGAGAAAGGTTACGAGAATTAAGAAAAAATAATAAACTAACGCAAGAAAAACTTGCCAACATTTTAAAAATGGCTCCATCAACTCTTGGAGATTACGAAAGGAAAGCAAAAATAATTGCCACTCCATTTTTATATGATATCTGTAAAAAATACCATATTTCGGCAGATTATTTATTAGGAAAAATTGATAAACCCCAAAAATTATAATTTTTTAGTTAAGAAAACCTTTAATCTATAAATATTATACATTTAATTTGTTAATACGTCAATCACAATTACGTTATTTCGTTGGAAAAAACAATTCAAAAAAATTATATGAGAAAATTTTTTTGGTGAGAAATATGTATTCTGAAAGATTAAAATATTTAAGAGAAGAAAAGGAAATAATCCAAAATGAAATGTCTTCTATATTTGGTTTAAAAAATGAAGTATATGGTAACTATGAGCGTGAAAATACTACAATGAAAATTTCACTTTTAATAAATGTTTGCAACTATTTAGAGTGTTCATTAGATTATGCTTTTAGTTTTACCAACCTGAAATTATATGAACAATATAGGAAAGATAATAATATTAAATTACAAAAATTAAGATTAAAAGAATTGCGTAAAAAGCATAATTTAACTCAACAAAGTTTAGCAGATATTCTACAGTGCTCTAAATCTACCATTAGTGGTTATGAAATAGGAAAAAATATTATTGCTACACCATTTCTTTATCAAATATGTAAAAAATATAACATCTCTGCCGATTATCTTTTAGGTAAAATAGACAATCCCAAATACCTTAATAAATAGATATTTTTTATTTTAGTCATAGAAGTCAAAAAGCGTCGAATTTTGTCGGACGCTTTTTCTTGATTTTTAACTTATTCACTTTCATAATATAGTCCTGAGCATTGGGACTGGTGTCTACTAGTTAGACAAATTTCTATTATTTACCTCCTTTACACCTTATGGGGTTTTGGAAGACATAGAAAGGAGTTTTGATTAGTTAGTGAGGTTATTATCCAA
>OLVR01000309.1_pt1 | contig 68740 bp, 73 predicted proteins | sample 1673261 | NCBI WGS metagenome assembly OLVR01 (sample SAMEA3178938, study PRJEB25190) | human gut metagenome | biome: human gut; feature: human-associated habitat; material: faeces | place: Austria | collected 2013 | reverse complement strand
CTGACCTGGGTATCGTAGGTGATGTAAAACAGATCCTGCCTAAACTGGCTGATGCCATCAGAAAATACAAAGCAAGCAAAGCTACAAACTAATTGTTTCCTTAAATATAGCAAAAGCAAAATTTGGTCATGCCCTTTGGGGCATGACCTTTTTTTGTGCGAGAAACCATACATGACATTGGAAAAAACATATTTTTCTGTAAAAAATTGAAAGAAATATTTCCTGTGAAATCATACAGTTCAGTTTTGAAAATTCTTGAAAGCCTTGATTTTACAGGTTTTGCGGCGATTTGGAAAAATAAAGTAACGTCAAAGTGGTTTTTTGTTCAGTGACTATACAAAATAATACTGGACATTCTATGCCTTTGGTATTAGAATAGTGCCATAAAACAGAAAACAAGGTGCAGAAAACGCCTTGTTTTTCTGTTTATTAAGGGCTTTTTTGCTGGAGCAGACTGCCATTTTGCCAGAATGGACTTTGCCGCAGAAAGGAAATTTTCTTTTTCTAAATTTCAAGGAGGTCAGAAACAATGAAAAAAGCAGTAATTACAGTATTGGGACACGACAAAGTAGGCATTATCGCAAGAGTTTGCACTTTTTTGTCTGAAGCGAATGTGAATATTCTGGACATTTCTCAGACCATCGTGGGCGGATACTTCGATATGGTTATGGTGGTAGACATCACTGGAATGACACAGGACTTCGATAAAGCAGTAGACGGTCTGGCTTCCATCGGGGAAGAAATGGGACTGGCAATCAAAATGCAGCATACAGAAATTTTTGACGCAATGCACCGCATTTGATGGGAGGTCACAAACAGATGATTACAAGAAATGAAATTTTAGAAACCAATCAGATGATCGACAACGCCAATCTGGACGTGAGAACCATCACAATGGGTATCAGTCTGCTGGATTGTGCTGACGCGGATATTGATAAGTTTAACGAAAAGGTATACAATAAAATCACCACTTATGCCAAAGATCTGGTAAAAGTCGGTGACGAACTGGCAAAGGAATACGGCGTGCCTGTTGTAAACAAGCGTATTTCCGTAACTCCCATTGCCATTGCAGCAGCTGGCTGCAAAACAGATTCTTATGTAAGTATTGCGCAGACATTGGATCGTGCTGCAAAAGCCGTAGGCGTAAACTTCATTGGTGGTTTTTCCGCTCTGGTGCAGAAAGGCTACACCGAAAGTGACAGAAAACTCATCGCTTCCATTCCCGAAGCTATGGCAGTAACAGACTTCGTTTGTTCTTCCGTAAATATCGGTACTTCTCGTAACGGTATCAACATGGATGCTGTCAAAGAAATGGGTGAAGTGATCCATAAAACAGCAGAACTGACAAAAGACAGAGAATGCATCGGTTGTGCAAAACTGGTTGTATTCTGCAACGCCGTAGAAGATAACCCCTTCATGGCAGGTGCTTTCCACGGCGTTGGTGAAGCAGACTGTGCCATCAACGTTGGCGTCAGCGGCCCCGGCGTTGTGAAAAAAGCACTGGAAGAAGTAAGAGGCGAAGATTTTGAAACACTGTGCGAAACAGTAAAACGTACCGCATTCAAAATCACTCGTGTTGGTCAGATGATCGCAAGAGAAGCATCCAAACGTCTGAATGTACCTTTTGGTATCATCGACCTTTCTCTGGCACCTACACCTGCTGTTGGTGACAGTATCGCGGAAATCTTTCAGGAAATGGGTCTGGCAGAACCCGGCGCACCTGGTACAACTGCAGCTTTGGCTCTGCTGAACGACAACGTGAAAAAAGGCGGCGTTATGGCATCCTCTTACGTTGGCGGTCTGAGCGGTGCGTTCATTCCTGTCAGCGAAGACCATGGTATGATCGAAGCAGCTGCAAAAGGCGCTTTGACTCTGGAAAAACTGGAAGCTATGACTTGCGTTTGCTCCGTTGGTCTGGATATGATCGCTGTACCCGGTGATACAACACCTGCAACACTGTCCGGTATCATTGCCGATGAAGCTGCAATCGGTATGGTGAACAATAAAACAACTGCTGTTCGTCTGATCCCTGTCATCGACAGAGGCGTTGGCGAATCCGTAGAATTTGGTGGTCTGCTGGGTTATGCACCCATTATGGCTGTAAACAAATACAGCTGCGAAGACTTTATCGCAAGAGGCGGTAGAATCCCCGCACCTATCCACAGCTTCAAGAACTAATGCGCCATTTCATACATAAGATAAAAATTCAATTTATTTGAGTGGAGGAGAAATTTCTATGAATTATCAGGAAGTATTGGCTGCGGCTAGAGGAGAAATGGGGCCTTACTGTAAGGTTTGTCCCGTTTGCAACGGTTTGGCGTGCAAAAATCAGATTCCCGGTCCTGGCGCAAAGGGAATCGGTACAGGCTTTATTCGCAACTATCAGAAATGGCAGGAAATCTGCGTAAACATGGATACCATTTGCGAAAACAAACCTGTTGACACCAAGTTTGAATTGTTTGGAAAAACTTATGATTATCCGTTCTTTGCTGCACCCATTGGTGCCATGCAGCTGCACTATGGCGACAAGTATGATGACAACGGATATAACCACATTCTGGTAAAAGCATGTGCGGACAACGGCATTGCGGCATTTACTGGCGACGGTACAGACCATAATGTATTCGCTGCTGCATGTGAAGCTATCAAGGCATCCGAAGGCGTGGGTGTTCCTACCATCAAGCCCTGGAATATGGAACTGGTAAAAGAAAAAATCGACATGGCAAAAGCAGCAGGCGTAAAAATGATCGCTATGGACATTGATGCGGCTGGTCTGCCTTTCCTGAAAAATATGACACCTCCCGCAGGCAGCAAAACTGTGGAAGAACTGAAAGAAATCATTTCTTACGCAGGGGTACCTTTCATCCTGAAAGGCATCATGACTGTAAACGGTGCAAAGAAAGCACTGGAAGCAGGCGCTACTGGTATCGTTGTTTCCAACCACGGCGGTCGTGTACTGGATCAGTGTCCCGCAACAGCAGAAGTTCTGCCTGAAATTGTAGAAGCTGTTGGTGGCAAAATGACTATTCTGGTAGACGGCGGTATCCGTTCCGGTATGGATGTATTCAAAGCTCTGGCTTTGGGTGCAGATGGCGTACTGATTGGCCGTCCTTTCGTAAATGTCATTTACGGCGCTGCGGAAGAAGGCGTTGCGGCTCTGGTGGAAAAACTGGGTGCAGAACTGAAAGATACCATGGCAATGTGCGGTGTACATAGCCTGAAGGAAATCACAAAGGACTGCGTACGCAGATAAGCGTTTTGATAAAAGTAAATCGGAAATTCTCAATTTTGAGGATTTCCGATTTTTTTGCTTTTGCGAGAAAAGAATTTCTACTATTATATATAGGAAGAAACTCCGTATTTGCAGTCAGAGGATGCAGGTATAAAATCTGGAAAAAATGGGAATATCAAAAGAAAAAGAAAATGTGTGAGGACTTATGAAAGAGGTGCCTTATTTATGCGTGCAAAAACGGAGAAATTCAGGTATCTATTTTATGCAAGAGAAACAAAAGAGGGATGCATTATGCAGAAGTACGTGTATACACTTGTTTATTTTGTTTAAGTTTTGCGTGAAATGGACAAATGTTTTTTGTTAAAATTCTAAGAAATTTTTTTAAAAAAATACAAAAAAACCCTTGCCAAATCAGGAAAAGTCGTGTATACTTGTTTGTGTTGTGACATAGAGTGTTGATACGGAAGGTTGCTGAGGGCCGAATTGAGCGGCTTGATGGTTTTTCCGAGGAGCGATGTCCAGTTCAAGAAACCGGGCGACAAGGTCACTGTACTGAATATTTAGGGTAAGTTATCTCGACAGGATAACTTTGCGTATCTGACGTTGCAGGATACACCCGGATAAGTGTGCAGTCACCACTTGTCGTGCTGAAAGTTAAAGTACGAAAAGGAGGGGACTTTTTTTATGGCTAACCCAAAAATCAGAATCAGTCTCAAAGCTTACGATCACAAGCTGATCGATCAGTCTGCAGCGCAGATCATTGAAACAGCAAAGAAAACAGGAGCGCAGATCAGTGGTCCTATTCCACTTCCCACTAAGAAGGAAGTTGTGACCATCATCAGAGCAACACACAAATACAAAGACTCCAGAGAACAGTTCGAAATGAGAACTCACAAGAGATTGATCGACATTCTGAGCCCTACTGGCAAAACAGCAGACGCCCTGAGCCGTCTGGATCTGCCCGCAGGCGTAGACATCACACTGAAAGTGATGAAATAAGATCACGGAAATCACAGACGGAAGCAACGACCGCTGATTTCAAATAAAAGAAATTATCCAAAACACTCGGTTTATATAAGAAACATCTTCATGCAAGACTCTTATATGAATCTAGTATGATTACTCTCAAAAGAGAGCAATCCGCTGTAGAAACTTAGGAGGTGCAACTACATGAAAAAGGCTATTATGGCTAAGAAAATCGGTATGACACAGGTTTTCACAGAAAACGGTGCACTGGTACCGGTTACCGTTCTTGAAGCAGGCCCCTGCGTTGTAATCCAGAAGAAAACAATGGAAAACGACGGCTATGAAGCAATCCAGGTTGGTTTCAAGGATGCAAAAGCAAAAAAAGTAAACAAACCCGCAAAAGGTCATTTCGACAAAGCAGGCGTAGCTGCTAAGAAATACCTGAAAGAATTCAGACTGGAAGACACAAGCGCATACGAAGTTGGTACTGAAATCAAAGCTGACGTATTCGCAGCAGGCGACAAAGTAGACGCAAGCGGCGTTTCCAAAGGTAAAGGCTTCCAGAGCACAATTAAGAGATATAACGCACAGAGAGGTCCCATGGGTCATGGTTCCAAATCTCACAGAGTAGTTGGTTCCATGGGTTCTTCCGCTACACCCAGCCGTGTTAAAAAAGGCAAAAGAATGCCTGGTCACATGGGTAGCGTAAAAGTAACCATCCAGAACCTTGAAATCGTTCGTGCTGATGCAGAAAAGAACCTGCTGCTGATCAAAGGCGCAGTTCCCGGCCCTAAAGGTTCTGTTCTGGTAATCAAAGACAGCGTAAAGGCTTGATAAACTTTACGAAAGGAGGAAACTAACATGGCAAACGTTGCAGTAATGAACATGAATGGCGAACAGGTAGGCAACATCGACCTGAACGACGCTATTTTCGGAATAGAAGCAAATGAACATGTGATGCACCTGGCAGTAGTTCAGTATCTGGCTAACCAGAGACAGGGCACACAGAGCACAAAAACACGTGCAGAAGTGCGTGGCGGTGGTAGAAAACCTTGGAGACAGAAAGGCACAGGTAGAGCAAGACAAGGCTCCATCCGTTCCCCTCAGTGGGTTGGCGGTGGCGTAGTATTCGCTCCCAAGCCGAGAGATTACTCCTTCAAACTGAACAAAAAAGTAAAAAGACTGGCACTGCAGTCCGCACTGTCTACAAAAGTTGCTGAAGGTAAAATCATCGTTCTGGATGAACTGAACCTGGCAGAAGTTAAGACAAAAGATATGGCTAAAGTACTGGCTAACATCAACTGCGGCAAAGCGCTGATCGTTATGGATGGTACAAACACAAACGTAATGCTGTCCGCTAGAAACATCCCTGATGTAAAAACAGCTTCCGTAAGCACAATCAACGTTTACGACCTGCTGAAATACAACACACTGGTTGTAACAAAAGACGCGGTAGCGAAAATCGAGGAGGTGTACGCATAATGGCAGATCTGAAATATTATGACGTAATCTTGAGACCCGTTATCACAGAAAACAGTATGGCTGTTCTGGATGATAAAAAATATACTTTCCTGGTTCATCCCGAAGCTACAAAAGCTCAGGTAAAAGAAGCAGTTGAAAAAATGTTCGAAGGCGCGAAGGTAGCAGCTGTTAACACAATGAATTACAGCGGCAAACCCAAAAGAAGAGGTTATATCTTCGGCAAAACAAAGAAATTCAAAAAAGCAGTTGTGAAACTGGCTGCTGACAGCAAAGACATCGAAATCTTCCAGGGTATGTAATCCGGAAGGCACTTGAACGAAAAACACACGGAAACGTGTAGACAGATAATCACTTATCGAAAGGAGTGGAAAAAATGGCAATTAAAAGATATAAGCCATATACACCGTCCAGAAGACACATGACAGTGTCCGCATTTGATGAAATCACAAAATCCACACCCGAGAAATCTCTGGTGGTACACCTGAAGAAAAACTCCGGTAGAAATAACCAGGGTAAAATCACAGTTCGTCACAAAGGCGGCGGTGCTGCGATCAAATACAGACTGGTAGACTTCAAACGTAACAAAGATGGTATTCCTGCAACAGTAAAAGCAATCGAATACGATCCTAACAGAACAGCAAACATCGCTCTGATCGTTTACGCTGACGGTACAAAATCCTACATTCTGGCTCCTGTTGGCCTGAAAGTTGGCGATCATGTAATGAACGGCCCCGAAGCCGAAGTTAAACTGGGCAACACACTGCCTATGAGCATGATCCCCGTTGGTGCAAGCATCCACAATATCGAAATGAAACCCGGCAAAGGCGGCCAGCTGGTTCGTTCCGCTGGTAACGTTGCACAGCTGATGGCAAAAGAAGGCAAATATGCAACAGTTAAACTGCCCTCCGGCGAAATGAGACTGCTGCCCATCGAATGCAGAGCAACAATCGGTCAGGTTGGCAACATCGACCACGAACTGGTTCACATCGGTAAAGCAGGTAGAAAACGTCACATGGGTATCAGACCTACTGTAAGAGGTTCCGTAATGAACCCTAACGATCACCCTCACGGTGGTGGTGAAGGTAGAGCACCTATCGGTCGTCCATCTCCTATGACACCTTGGGGCAAACCTGCAATGGGCTACAAAACAAGAAACAAACACAAAGCTTCCAACAAATATATCATTCGTCGTAGAAACGGCTAATGAATTTCGATGTGCCGCATGAGCACAGAGCATGAAACAAGGAGGATGAAATAATGAGCAGATCACTGAAAAAGGGACCTTTCGCTGACGATCATCTGCTGAAGAAAATCGACGCAATGAACGCAGCGGGCGAAAAGAACGTAATCAAAACATGGTCTCGCCGTTCTACAATCTACCCCGATATGATCGGTCATACAATCGCGGTTTATGACGGCAGAAGACATGTTCCTGTATATATCACAGAAGACATGGTTGGCCACAAACTGGGCGAATTCGCTCTGACAAGAACTTACAGAGGCCACGGCAAAGACGCAGAAAAGAAATCCAGAGTTCGGTAATAGAGTTTAAAACGAAAGGAGGTTTCGTTCATGGCAAAAGGTCATAGAAGCCAAATTAAGAAAGAAAGAAACATTGCAACACAGGAAAAAAGACCCCACGCTACTGCTAAATATGTAGGTATCCCTGCAACAAAAGCAAAAATCGTTTTGGATCAGATCAAAGGCAAAGACGTTGTAACAGCAGCAGCGATGTTGAATTATTCTCCAAGATATGCTTCTGAAATCATTGCGAAAGTTCTGAAATCCGCAATGGCAAACGCAGAAAACAACTTGGGTATGGACGTGAGCAAACTGTATGTAGAAGAGGTAAGTGCAGATCAGGGTCCTACAATGAAGAGAATCCGCCCCAGAGCACAGGGCAGAGCTTACCGCATTCTGAAAAGATCTTGCCACATTTCCATCATTCTCAATGAGAGATAAGGAGGTACACAATGGGACAGAAAGTAAATCCACATGGATTAAGAGTCGGTATCATCAAAGACTGGGATACCAAATGGTATGCTGAAAAAGACTTTGCTGATTACCTGGTAGAAGACGTTAAAATCAGAAAATTCATCAAAAAGAAACTCTACGCAGCAGGCGTTTCCAAAATCGCTATCGAAAGAACAGCTGGCCGCGTAAAGATTAGCGTATATACAGCAAAACCCGGTATCGTAATCGGTAAAAATGGTCAGGCAATCGAAGAACTGAAGGCTGAAATCCAGAAGATGACAAGCCAGAAGGTTGCTGTGAACATCGAAGAAATCAAAAGACCCGAAACAGACGCTCAGCTGGTTGCTGAAAGAATCGCACTGGATCTGGAAAACCGTGTAACTTTCCGTCGTGCAATGAAACAGGCAATGGGCAGAACAATGAAATTCGGTGCTAAAGGTATCAAAACAGCAGTAAGCGGTCGTCTGGGCGGCGCTGATATTGCTCGTACTGAAAGCTACCATGACGGTACCATCCCCCTGCAGACACTGCGCGCAGACATCGACTACGGCTTCGCAGAAGCTGATACAACATACGGCAAACTGGGCGTAAAGGTTTGGATTTACAAAGGTGAGGTACTTCCTGTAAAAGCAGCGAAAAAGGAAGGAGGCGCTAAGTAATTATGTTAATGCCTAAAAGAGTAAAACATCGTAAACAGCAGAGAGGTTCTATGAAAGGCCGCGCTTACAGAGGTAACAAAGTTACTTACGGCGACTTCGGTATCATGGCTATGGAACCCACATGGATCACATCCAATCAGATCGAAGCAGCTCGTGTTGCGATGACAAGACATATTAAACGTGGCGGTGACGTTTGGATCAAAATCTTCCCTGACAAACCCGTTTCCGCAAAACCTATCGGTACTCGTATGGGTTCCGGTAAAGGCGCTCCCGAATATTGGGTAGCAGTAGTAAAACCCGGCAGAGTTATGTTTGAAATCGGCGGCGTTGCAGAAGAAACAGCAAGAGAAGCACTGAGACTGGCAATCCACAAACTGCCCATCAAGTGCAAAATCGTTTCCAAGGCAGAAGCAGCAGAAATGGCAGGTGATCATCAGTGAAAACAAAAGGTTATGTAAGTGAATTGATGGGTAAAACTGCTGATGAATTACAGAAGGACCTTGTTTCCGCTAAAAAAGAACTGTTCAACCTGAGATTCCAGAACGCAACAAATCAGTTGGATAACACAGCAAGAATCAAGGAAGTTCGTAAGAACATCGCAAGAATCCAGACAGTAATGACACAGAAAGCAAGAGAAGTAAAATAATAAACACGGTTTAGCGAAAGGAGGCACACAACGTGGAAGAAAGAAATCTTCGTAAAACCAGAATCGGTAGAGTAGTCAGCGACAAGATGGACAAAACAATCGTAGTTGCTGTGGAAGATAAAGTAAAACACCCTTTGTATGGTAAGATCGTAAACAGAACTTACAAGCTGAAAGCCCATGACGAAAACAACGAATGCGGTATCGGCGACCGTGTAAAGGTTATGGAAACAAGACCTCTGTCCAAAGACAAGAGATGGAGACTTGTAAGCATCATCGAAAAAGCAAAATAATCCTGCAGAGAGGAGGAATTTAGATGGTTCAGCAAGAAACCAGATTGAAAGTAGCAGACAATTCAGGAGCAAAAGAACTCCTTTGCATCAGAGTACTGGGTGGTTCCACCAGAAGATATGCAGGAGTTGGCGATATTATCGTAGCTGCAGTTAAAGACGCAACACCCGGCGGTGTTGTTAAAAAAGGCGACGTTGTAAAAGCAGTAGTCGTTAGAACCGTTCATCCCGTAGGCAGAGCAGACGGCAGCTATATCAGATTCGACGAAAACGCAGCAGTTATCATCAAAGATGACAAAAACCCCAGAGGTACTCGTATCTTCGGGCCCGTTGCAAGAGAGCTGAGAGAGAAACAGTTCATGAAGATTCTTTCTCTGGCACCGGAAGTATTATAAGGAGGTGTGCTAGGTGGCTAACATGAAATTGAAAACAGGTGACAAAGTTGTTGTCATCGCTGGTAAAGACAAAGGCAAAGAAGGCAAGATCCTTCATGTAGATAGAAAAAACAACCGTGTCATCGTTGAAGGCGTAAACATGATTTCCAAACACACAAAACCCTCCATGCAGAATCAGCAGGGCGGCATCGTGAAAAAAGAAGGTTCCATCCACGCTTCCAACGTAATGTACCTGCACAACGGCAAAGCAACACGCCTGGGTGCAATGATCAAAGACGGTAAAAAAGTAAGAGTAGCGAAAAAAACAGGCGAAGTTATCGACTAATCCCTGTGAAAGGAGGTAAACAATGAGCAGATTAAGAGATTTCTATAACACAGAAATTATCCCTGAAATGACTAAAAAGTTTTCATATACAAACAAGCTGGCTGTACCCAAGATTGAAAAAATCATCATCAACATGGGCGTAGGCGAAGCAAAAGAAAATGCGAAAGTTCTGGACGGCGCTGTTAAGGATATGGCTATCATCTCCGGTCAGAAACCCCTGGTAACAAAAGCGAAAAAATCCGTTGCTAACTTCAAACTGCGTGAAGGCATGAACATCGGTTGCAAAGTTACCCTGAGAGGCGACAGAATGTACGAATTCGCTGACAGACTGATCAACATTGCGCTGCCTCGTGTACGTGACTTCCGTGGTGTTAAAGCAAACAGCTTTGACGGCAGAGGTAACTACACAATGGGTATCAAAGAACAGCTGATCTTCCCTGAAATCGAATACGATAAAGTAGACAAAATCAGAGGTATGGATATCGTTTTCGTAACAACAGCGAACACAGACGAAGAAGCAAGAGAATTACTGAGATTGTTCGGTATGCCATTCGCAAAATAATCAAGGGAGGGACAAAAATGGCTAAAACATCTATGGTTGTAAAGCAGCAGAGAAAACCTAAATTCTCTACAAGAGCTTACACACGTTGCAGAGTGTGCGGCAGACCTCACTCTGTACTGAAAAAATATGGAATTTGCCGTATTTGCTTCCGTGAACTGGCATACAAAGGTCAGATTCCCGGCGTAAAGAAAGCAAGCTGGTAAGAACGAAAGGAGGAATTGACAATGTCCATGAGCGACCCTATCGCAGATATGCTCACTAGAATCAGAAACGGTAATATTGCGAAACACGATACAGTAGATGTTCCTTCTTCCAAGATGAAGAAAGCAATTGCGGACATTTTAACTAAAGAAGGTTACGTAAAAGGTTACGAAGTAATCGAAGATGGTATCAAATCCACACTGCGTATCAGCCTGAAATATGGTGCAGATAAAAACGAAAAAGTTATCACAGGCCTGAAAAGAATTTCCAAACCCGGTCTGAGAGTTTTCGCAGGCAAAGACGAACTGCCTAGAGTTCTGGGCGGTCTGGGAATTGCCATCATTTCCACAAGCAATGGCTTGATGACAGATAAAGAAGCAAGAAAAGCAGGCGTTGGCGGCGAAGTTGTTGCTTTCGTTTGGTAATATAAATCGACAAGTATTAGGAGGTGCAGACCATGTCTAGAATCGGTAAATTGCCCGTAGCAGTACCTGCCGGTGTTGAAGTAAAAATCGGTGAAGAAAACCTGCTGACAGTGAAAGGCCCCAAAGGCACACTGGAAAGAAAATTATCCGCAGACATGCATATCGCAATGGAAGATGGTCAGATTGTGGTAACAAGACCCAACGACCTGAAAAGAAACAAAGCATTACACGGCCTGACAAGAACTCTGATCTTCAACATGATTGTTGGTGTTACTCAGGGTTATGAAAAAACACTGGAAATCAACGGTGTTGGTTACAGAGCTGCAAAATCTGGTAAGAAACTGACCCTGACACTGGGTTATTCTCACCCTGTTGAAATGGAAGATCCCGAAGGTATCGAATCCATCGTAGAAGGCACAAACAAAATCATTGTTAAGGGTATTGATAAAGAAAAAGTTGGACAGTTTGCTGCTGAAATCAGAACAAAACGTCCCCCCGAACCCTATAAAGGCAAAGGTATTAAATACTCTGACGAATATATTAGACGTAAAGTTGGTAAGACCGGTAAGAAATAATCTGGCGCACGCAGCGTGATTGTTTATATCGGAAAGTGACTGATTTGAAAGAAACGGAGTGAAAATACTATGATTAACAAGCCATCTCGTGCAGCGGCTCGTAAGAAAAGACATTACAGAATCCGCAACCATGTGAAGGGTACAGCAATGAGACCCAGACTGGCAGTGTTCAGATCTAACAAACACATGTATGCACAGATCATCGACGACGTTGCACATCATACACTGGTAGCAGCTTCCACAATGGAATCTGAAATCGCTAGCACACTGGAACATACTGATACTGTCGCAGCTGCAGCAGCTGTTGGCGAAGCTATCGCTAAAAAAGCAGTAGAAAAAGGTATCACAGAAGTTGTATTCGACCGTGGCGGTTTCATTTACCACGGCAAAATCAAAGCCCTGGCGGAAGCAGCAAGAGAAGCCGGTTTGACATTCTAAGGCAAGGAGGAAAGCAAGTTGAAAAGAATCGATCCAAGCACTTTAGATCTGAAAGATAAAGTAGTTACCATCAACCGCGTAACAAAAGTTGTTAAAGGCGGTCGTACCATGAGATTCTCCGCACTGGTTGTTGTTGGCGACGGCAACGGTCACGTAGGCTGCGGCGTTGGTAAAGCTGCTGAAATCCCCGATGCTATCCGCAAAGGGAAAGAAGACGCTATGAAAAACATCATCGAAGTAAACAGAAATGATGTAGACAGCATCTTCCACGGCGTTACAGGCACATACGGCAGCGCAAGCGTTCTGCTGATGCCTGCTGCAGAAGGTACCGGTATCATCGCTGGTGGCCCTGCTCGTGCCGTATTGGAATTGGCAGGTATCCGCAACATCAGAACAAAATCCCTGGGTTCCAACAACAAACGTAACGTAGTAAGCGCTACAATCGAAGGTCTGTCCAGAGCGACAACACCTGAAGCAGTAGCAAAACTGCGTGGCATTACTGTAGAAGAACTCTTGGGTTAAGGAGGAATTGACAGTGGCTGAAATTAAAATCACATTGGTGAAATCTACAATCGGAGCAATTCCGAAACATAAAAAAACAGTACAGGCGCTGGGTCTGAGAAAGACAAACAGCAGCGTGATTCAACAGGACAACGCGGCTATCAGAGGCATGATTCATCAGATTAGCCACCTTGTAAAAGTTGAAGAAGTTTAATTTTAGGAGGTGCCATAATGAACTTATGCGAATTGAGACCTGCTGAAGGCTCCAGAGAAAAAAATTGGAGAAGAGGCAGAGGTCATGCAACCGGCAACGGTAAGACAGCAGGCAGAGGTCACAAAGGTCAGGGCCAGCGTTCCGGTTCCGGCGGCAAGTGCGGCTTCGAAGGCGGTCAGATGCCTTTGTACAGAAGACTCCCTAAAAGAGGCTTCACATGCAGAAACAGCAAAGAAATCGTTGCTATCAACGTTTCCATGCTGAATGTATTTGAAAACGACGCAGTAGTAGATATCGATGCTTTGAAAGCCGTAGGTTTGATCAGTAATCCTAGAGATGGCGTGAAGATTCTTGGCGAAGGCGATCTGGAAAGAAAGCTGACAGTTAAAGTAAACTTCTACAGCAAAACAGCTCAGGAAAAAATCGAAGCAGCCGGCGGCAAAGCAGAGGTGATCTAATTGTTTAAGATTTTCGTAAACTCTTGGAAGACGAAAGAAATCAGAAACAAGATTCTGTACACACTGATGATCTTCGCGATCATCAGAATTGGTACTCAAATTGCTCTGCCTGGTATTGACGCAGCAAGCGTTGTTGCGGCAAGAGAATCCGCAGGTGTTGGCACACTTTACAGCATGATTGCTGGCGGTGCAAACTCCAGCTGGTCAATCTTTGCAATGGGTATTGGGCCCTATATCAATGCGTCCATCATCATGCAGCTGTTGACCATCGCGATTCCCAAATTCGAGCAGCTTTCTAAAGAAGGCCCCGAAGGCAGAAAAAAATTGCAGTCTTACAGCAGATATTTAACAGTAATACTTGCGCTTATACAGGGTATTGGGTTAACATATACCTATCAGAACATGTATGTGGAAGCAAATATGCTGTACTATATCGCTTCTGTTGTAACTCTGGTTTGCGGTTCCACATTTGTAATGTGGCTGGCAGAACAGATTACAGCAAAAGGCATTGGCAATGGTTCTTCCATGGTAATCTTTATCAACATCGTTTCCGGTCTGCCCATGGGTGCAGCTAGCCTGTACTACATGATCAGCGGCTCCGGTGCAATGGGTGCGGTAAAGGTTGCTGCAATTCTGGTGCTTCTGCTCATCGTTCTGGCATTCATCGTTTGCGTAAACCGTGGCGAAAGAAGACTGCCTGTGCAGTATTCTTCCAAAATGGTTGGCAGAAAACAGGCCAGCGGCAGAAACACTACAATGCCGATCAAGGTAAATACTTCCGGCGTTATCTCCATCATCTTTGCAATCTCTTTGCTGCAGTTCCCGCAGCAGATTGGTAACTTCATCCAGAACAAGGGCGAAGTTTTCACAAAGGTGATCGAAGTTCTGAATATGACACACCCCATCGGTGCGTGTCTGTATGTATTACTCATTATCTTCTTCACATATTTCTACACATCCATCGTAATCAACCCCAATGAAATTGCGATGAACATGAAGAAGAACGGTGGCTTCATTCCCGGTATCAGACCCGGTCAGCCCACCAGCGCTTATATCACCAGAGTGGTAAGCAGAATCACACTGGTTGGCGCAATCTGCTACGCAATCCTGGCTATGGTTCCTGTTGCGTTGCAGTGGATTTTCAAAGTGAATGTTGGCTTCGGTGGTACTACACTGATCATCGTGGTTGGCGTTACACTGGATATCGTGAAAGCACTGGAAAGCCAGTTGCTGATGCGTCACTATAAAGGATTTTTGAGCGAATAATAACATCCGCCTGGGGAATGCAGTATGCATTTCCCGCCGGTTGTTACTTGGGGAGAAAAACAGAGAGAAGGCCTATAAAGAAAAGAGGTTGATTCGTATATGAAATTGGTACTCATTGGTGCGCCTGCAGCCGGCAAAGGCACACAGGCAGCAAGACTGGTGAAACATTACGGCATCGCTCATATTTCTACAGGCGATATGCTCAGAGAAGAAGTGGCAAAAGGAACAGAGCTTGGTAATCAGGCGAAATCCATTATGGCAGCAGGCGGTCTGGTTTCTGATGAACTGATCATTGCGATCGTTCAGGAAAGAATCAAAAAAGACGACTGCGCAAAAGGTTTCATTCTGGATGGTTTCCCTCGTACAGTAGTACAGGCGGAAAAACTGGAAGAAATGGTAAAACTGGATAAAGTTGTTTATATCAACGCACCTGACGAAGTGATGCTGGAAAGATTGACAGCAAGACAGACTTGTCCCAAATGCGGTGCAACATACAACAAAATGTTCCTTCCTTCCAAAGTTGAGGGTATCTGTGATGTATGCGGCGAAAAATTGACGCAGCGTAAAGACGACACCGTGGAAGCTGGTCAGAAACGTATCCAGACATTCCACGAGCAGAGCGAACCTCTGGTAGGCTTTTATGAAAAAGAAGGTATTCTCTTTGAAGTAGACGGCACCATGCCCATCGACGAGATCACAAAAGCGATCATCGCTGGTCTGGACGCCTGAGCAAGAAGGGAACGCGTTGCTTAAGTCAATGTGAAATTTTCGGGGAGCGGCGAAGAGCGGCTTCGGTGGAGAGAAACTCCACGAAATAGAAATGATACCGTTTTGATGGCGGCTGAAAAGTCAAAATCCTTACGTTATCCCACGAATGTAATGAGGTGAGAACGATGGAATATCAGAGCGGGCAAGTGGTTTATTCCAAAAGCGGCCACGACAAGGGCGATACGTTGATGGTGCTTTTTGTGGAAGGGGCTTATGTCTATCTGGCAGACGGCAAACGCCGCAAGATTGAGAAGCCAAAACGCAAGAAGATGATCCACGTGCAGCCAACCGGATATGTGGACACGGTTTTGGCCGATAAACTGGCCGAAGGGGCTTATGTCCTGGATGCGGATATCGCAAAGGCCATCAAAAAGTACAAGAAGTTGGCGGAAACATAATTTAAGGAGGTTCTTGGTCTTGTCAAAAAATGACGTTATCGAAGTAGAAGGAACCGTGCTGGAAAAATTACCGAACGCCATGTTTCAGGTGGAACTGGAAAACGGCCATCAGATTTTGGCGCATATCTCCGGCAAGCTGCGTATGAATTTCATCCGTATTTTGCCCGGTGACAAAGTGTTAGTGGAAATGTCTCCTTATGACCTGACAAAAGGCAGAATCATTTGGAGAGCGAAATAAGGAAGGAGCGATCACAATGAAAGTAAGACCATCTGTAAAACCCATGTGTGAAAAATGCAGAATCATCAAAAGAAAAGGTCGTGTAATGGTCATTTGTGAAAATCCCAAGCATAAACAGAAACAAGGCTGATGATTTCGTTATGGCTTTACGGGGGTAAACGTCCTCGGAAGTCGTTGGTAAATCCGTCAAAGTAGGACGAAGGAGCATACAGTTAACAGCGGGAGCAGCAGGCAGACTGACGGCTGTTCTTCCCGTTTGTAATGCCCAACGCTTACAACATATTTATGCGAATATTATTTTGAACTTTTTTGTTATAGATAGAGGAATTATCATAGGAGGTGCAAGATATACATGGCACGTATTGCTGGTGTAGACTTACCAAGAGAAAAACGCGTTGAAGTTGGTTTGACATACGTTTATGGCATTGGCCATTCCAGTGCTGTTCGTATTCTGAAAGAAGCAGGCGTAGACCTGGATACAAGAGTTAGAGATCTGACTGATGAAGAAGTTGCTAGAATCCGTGAAGTCATCGACAGAACTCAGACAGTAGAAGGTGACCTGAGAAGAGAAATCGCTCTGAACATCAAACGACTGATTGAAATCGGCTGCTACAGAGGCATTCGTCATAGAAAAGGCCTGCCTGTAAGAGGTCAGAAAACAAAAACAAACGCAAGAACAAGAAAAGGTCCTAGAAAGACTGTTGCGAACAAGAAGAAATAATTGATTTCATGAAGGAGGTTTGAAGAAATGGCTAAGAAAACTGTGAAAAAAGCTACAACTCGCAGACGCCGTGACAAAAGAAAAGTAGAACGTGGTCAGGCTCACATCCAGTCTACTTTTAACAATACAATCGTTACAATCACTGACGCAGTAGGTAATGCTCTGTCCTGGGCATCCGCAGGTCAGCTGGGCTTCAGAGGCTCCAGAAAATCTACTCCTTACGCTGCACAGATGGCAGCAGACACAGCTGCAAAAGCTGCTTCCGACTACGGTCTGAAAACAATCGAAGTTTTCGTTAAAGGTCCCGGTAGCGGCCGTGAAGCTGCAATCCGCGCTCTGCAGGCTGCAGGTCTGGATGTAACACTTATCAGAGACGTTACACCCGTTCCTCACAATGGTTGCAGACCACCCAAACGCAGAAGAGTATAATTTTCAGGAGGTGTAAGAATAATGGCTAGAGATAGAGTACCAGTATTGAAAAGATGCAGATCCCTGAATCTGGATCCCATCTACCTGGGTATTGATAAAAAATCCAAAAAACAGAACTTGAGAGCAAACAGAAAAATGAGCGAATACGGTCTGCAGATGAGAGAAAAGCAGAAAGCTAAATTCATCTACGGCGTACTGGAAAAACAGTTCCGTGGCTACTATGCACAGGCTGAAAAAATCGCTAAAAAAGAAGGTATCCCTGGTGAAAACCTTCTGATGCTGCTGGAAATGAGACTGGACAACGTTATGTTCCGTCTGGGTTACGGCAGAACAAGAAAAGAAGCTAGACAGATTGTTCGTCACAAACACGTTACAGTAAACGGCAAACCTGTTGATATTCCTTCTTACCAGGTTAAAGTTGGCGACGTAATCGAAGTAAAAGAAAAATACAAAACCATTCAGAGATACAAAGACGTTCTGGCTGTAACAGACGGCAGACTGGTACCCGAATGGCTGACAGCTAACCACGATGCACTGAGCGGCACCGTAGTTGCAAAACCCACAAGAGCACAGATCGATGTTCCCGTTGAAGAAACACTGATCGTCGAACTGTACTCCAAATAATCAATCTCGATTGTGCAGTGAAGTCAATTCTAAAGCCGCAAGGCATTTTTCCTTGCGGCCATCTATCATAAAAAAGGGAGGTTTGAATGAGTGTTTGAATTTGAGAAACCTCGCATTGAAATTGCTGAGATGGCACCGGACGGAACTTATGGCAAATTTGTGGTAGAACCTCTGGAAAGAGGCTATGGCACAACTCTGGGCAACTCCCTGAGAAGAATCCTGCTTTCTTCCTTGCCTGGCGCAGCAGTCAGCAACGTAAAAATTGACGGCGTACTTCATGAATTTAGCGTGATTCCTGGCGTGAAAGAAGACGTAACAGAAATCATCCTGAATCTGAAAGGGCTGGCAATCAAAAATACCAGCGAAGGCAACGAACCGAAAATTGCGTACATTGACATGGAAGGCGAAGGCGAAGTCAAAGGCTCTGACATCAAAGCAGACAGCGACATCGAAATCCTGAACCCTGACCATCACATTGCGACACTTTCCGGTGGCCCTGGCAGCAAACTGTATATGGAAATCACCATTCAGAAAGGCCGCGGCTATGTTGGTGCCGACAAGAACAAAAAAGACGATCAGCCAATCGGCATGCTTCCGGTAGACAGTATTTTCACACCTGTTACAAGAGTAAACTTCCTGGTTGAAAATACTCGTGTTGGTCAGATCACTGACTATGACAAGCTCTCTCTGGAAGTCTGGACAAACGGAACCATTGCGCCCGACGATGCAGTTAGCTACGGTGCAAAGATTCTGAATGAGCATTTGAACCTGTTCATCGATCTTTCTGACAATGCGAAAGATGCTTCCATCATGGTTGAAAAAGAAGAAGGCAAGAAAGAAAAAGTTCTGGAAATGAGCATTGAAGAACTGGATCTGTCCGTGCGTTCTTACAACTGCCTGAAACGTGCAGGTATCAACACCGTGGAAGACCTGGCAAACAAGACAGAAGAAGAAATGATGAAGGTAAGAAACCTGGGTCGCAAGTCCCTGGAAGAAGTACTGAACAAAATGGCGGAACTGGGACTGGCACTCAGACCCAGCGACGAATAATCGGCTACTATTATTTACTGCAGAATTACGACACACGTAAGCCCGAAGAAGCAGTGGGGTCGGGGTAAGTTTTGCAGGTGAGAACAAGGAGGATTCAACAATGCATGCATCCGGATATAGAAAACTGGGTAAAACAACTCCTCAGAGAAAAGCTCTGCTGAGAAACCAGGTTACAAACCTGTTGTACCACGGTAAAATCAAAACAACAGAAACAAGAGCGAAAGAAGTAAGAAGAATCGCTGAAAAACTGATCACTCTGGCTGTAAAAGAAAGAGAAAACTTCGAAGAAGTTGAAGTAACAGCAAAAGTAGCGAAAAAAGACGCTAACGGCAAAAGAGTGAAAGAAGTTGTAAACGGCAAAAAAGTAACTGTTTATGACGAAGTTAAGAAAACAGTTAAGAAGGATAAACCTTCCAGACTGGCAGCTAGACGTCAGATGCTGGCTTACCTGTACCCTGTTACAGAAGTTCCTGCTGATGGCAAAAAAATCAGAAAGAACAGCAAAAAAGTTGACATGGCTGCAAAAATGTTCGACGAAATCGCTCCTAAATACGCTGGCCGTAACGGCGGTTACACAAGAATTGTGAAACTGGGCGCTCGTAAAGGCGACGGTGCGATGGAAGTTATCATCGAACTGGTTTAATTCGCAGAAAAAAAGGCATACATATTTGTGTATGTCTTTTTTGTAGTTTAAGGAAATGGTGCGCGTTCATTTTTCTGTATAACATAAAAAAGCCGAAATCTTTATAGATTCCGACTTTTTTATTAGGTTAGGAGATATACAATGAATGTGACGTTATCTGAGGGATGCATTTGCAGAAGCCAGTGCCACGGGTTCTTCTGTGGTGGTTGTTTCTGCTACTGGAGGGTTTTCCAATGCGCTGGATGCCTGAAAGGCATATGCCATACTTGTGGCAAAAGACAGGGAAAATACCACAGCCGATGCAATCATTAATTTTTTCATGTTCATATGGGAAAACCTCCTTTGTCGAATTTTTTCTTTTCATGGTGATATCATACCACAGATAGATCAATCGTAGGTTACAGGAAGGTAAAGTTACCGTTACAGCTTGTTTGCACTTATGTTACAGGAATATATCAGAAATTGAAAAAAAACTTACCCCCTTGACTTTCTGTCCATATAGGCATATTCTTTAGTTAGCAATAACTAACTAATAACATGAAAGAGGTGATTTTATGGACTACAAAGCCCTGTCACGAAAACATTTTAATCGTCAGGCAGCGTATTATGATGAGAAAGCCACAACCACTGTCTCAAAATTTCCTAAAATGTGCTACGCCTTTTGTGAGAAAGAACTCCAGCGATATCATGCAGAAAAACTGCTGGATTTGGGCTGCGGCACAGGGGAGATGATCCGTTTGCTTCGAGAGAAACATCCCCAGACGATGTTATGGGGACTAGATTTGTCACCGGAAATGATTCGTAGGGCAAAGGAAAAACAGATTCCACATGCGGATTTTTGTGTGGGGGATGCGGAATTTCTGCCTTATCCAGACCAGTCTTTTGATGTGGTTCTTTGTATGCAGAGTTTTCATCATTATCCAAACCCTGAGGGTGTCTTGGAGGAGGTATATCGGGTGCTGCGGCCAGGAGGCAGATTTTTGTTGTACGACATGTATGTGAAAAACAGATGGATGCGTGCGTTGGAAAACAGATTTCTGCTGAAATGGCTGCGCATGGGGGATGTGCATACATATGGCCGCAGTGAAATTTGCTATTTGATGGAAAAACAGGGGTTCTTTCAGGTATATTGGAATCAAATCCATCCTGTCATGTTTTTCTGCAAGGGCAAAAAGCCTTAAGACTAAAAAAATAGGAATTCGTCGGATCTTTCGTTGGAGGAGCGAAAGGTGCAAACACCGTTTTTTCTTGACTTTTCTGCCGAAAAAAGGTATCTTATTGATAGCTGTGAGTTATTTTACCATAGACTATATGAATGCGAAAAACAGATTTTTCGCGGAGGAAAAAGGTGAACAAAGAAGCGATGAAAATGGTGAAGGCCAAAGATCTGACTTACGAATATGTAAGGGTTTTGGAAACGGATCATGGCACAGTGGAAGAAAAGGTTGCGGCCTTGAAAAACGTAAACATCGAAATCAACAAAGGTGATTTTGTGGCGGTGCTGGGACATAACGGCTCTGGGAAATCTACCTTTGCGAAACATATCAACGCGCTTGTGCAGCCCACAGGCGGTACCCTTTGGGTGGATGATATGGATACAAAAAATGACGAACTGGTTTGGGAAATCCGCCAGACAGCGGGGATGGTATTCCAGAATCCCGATAACCAGTTGGTAGCAACGGTGGTAGAAGAAGACATTGCTTTCGGCCCCGAGAATATGGGCGTGGAACCAAAGGAAATCCGCAAACGTGTGGATGAAGCTTTGGCAACGGTGCGTATGAGTGAATATGCTACCCATACCCCCTCTAAGCTCTCCGGCGGTCAGAAACAGCGTATTGCCATTGCAGGGGTATTGGCTATGAAGCCTCAGTGCATCGTACTGGACGAGCCTACTGCCATGCTTGACCCTGTGGGACGCAGAGATGTCATGGAAACCATCGAGCGATTGAACCGAGAAGAAGGGATCACCATGATCCTCATTACACATTATATGGATGAAGCCGTACGGGCAGACAAGGTCTTTGTCATTGATGACGGGGATCTGGTAATGCAGGGTACACCAAAAGAGATTTTCTCTCAGGTGGAAACTTTGCAGAAATACGGTCTGGACGTGCCGCAGGTGACAGAAGTGGCTTATTTGCTGCGGAAGGAAGGCATTGACCTGCCTGCGGATATATTAACGATTGAAGAAATGGTAGGTGCGATATGTCAATTAAAATCAACCACTTGACCCATGTTTACAATCCCGGTACGGCATTCGAAAAAGTTGCGCTGGATGATGTGACACTGGAAATCCAGAAAGGGGAGTTCATTGGTCTCATCGGCCATACAGGCTCCGGGAAATCCACATTGATCCAGCATCTCAACGGTATCATTTCTCCCACATCCGGGGAAATCCTGCTGGACGGGGAAAACATTCATAAAGATAAAACAAAGCTGAAGGAAGTGCGCCGCCGCATCGGTTTGGCCTTCCAGTATCCCGAATACCAGCTTTTTGAAATGACAGTATATAAAGATGTGGCTTTCGGCCCCACAAATCTGAAGCTGACAGAAGAAGAAATTCACAAAAACGTCGTTTCCGCACTGGAAACTGTTGGCATTTCCGAGGAGATTTACGAAAAGTCCCCCTTTGAGCTTTCCGGCGGTCAGAAACGTCGTGTAGCCATTGCAGGGGTGCTTGCCATGAATCCTGAAGTCCTCATTTTGGACGAGCCTACGGCGGGTCTGGACCCCAGAGGCCGTGACGAAATCTTGCAGGCAATCAAAGACCTCCATGACAAACGGGGCATCACCGTTATTCTGGTAAGCCACAGTATGGAGGACGTAGCAAAACTGGTGGATCGTATCATTGTAATGCATCGCGGCAAAGCGGCTATGCAGGGCACACCCAAGGAAATTTTCTCCCATGTAGAAGAACTGGAACAGATGGGTCTGGCTGCGCCTCAGGTAAGCTATGTGTTTGCAGAGCTGAAAAAACGTGGCTATGATGTGCCCACAGACGTATATACCGTCAAGGAAGCAAAAGAAGTATTATTAAAACTGGTAAAGCAGGTGAAATCATGATTCGGGATATAACCATCGGACAATATTATCCGGCAGAATCGCCGATTCATCGGCTGGATGCCAGAGTAAAAATTGTCGTAACATTTTTGTTTATCATTTCACTGTTCGTTGTCAATACCTTCATTGGGTATGTCTGCGTAACAGCTATTTTGGGCGCAGTGATCAAAGTATCCAAAGTGCCTTTGAAATTTATGATGAAAGGCTTAAAAAGCATTGTCATCATCATTCTCTTTACGGCGGTCATCAACCTCTTTTTGACCCAGGGAGAACAGGTGATTTGGGAATTTGGCTTCCTGTATCTGACATGGGAAGGCATTTACATGGCTGTGAAAATGTGTGTGCGTCTGGTACTGCTCATTGTGGGCTCCTCTGTGCTGACGCTGACCACAACACCCATCCAGCTCACAGATGGCATTGAGTACATCCTGCGTCCTTTGAAACGCATTGGTGTGCCTGCCCATGAAATCGCTATGATGATGACCATTGCACTGCGTTTCATTCCCACACTGCTGGATGAAACAGACAAGATCATCAAAGCACAGCAGGCAAGAGGGGCAGACTTCGACACAGGGAACCTGATGCAGAAAGCAAAGAGCATGATTCCTATTCTGGTGCCTCTGTTCATTTCCGCTTTCCGCCGGGCAGAAGAACTTGCCATGGCTATGGAAGCCAGATGTTACCATGGGGATGAACACAGAACACGCATGAACGTGATGCACATGGAAAGCCGGGATTATCGGGCTGTTGTGCTGACAGCGGTGTATCTTGTTTTTGTGGTGGCACTGCGTATCGCAGGGAATTATCTGCCATTTATGATTTGAGAAAAAGGGTGTTGGCGAAAGTCAACACCTTTTGTTTTCGGGAGGGGAAAACATGCGAAATCGGGAAATTTCATTTGTCAACGTGGTGCTGTGCCTGTTGGTTATGTGGATTCATATTTGTTCTGTGGCGGTGACGGGACTGCCCAAGGAAAATATCTCCTTTTTTGGAGTGTATGTACCTTGGCGGCTGTCTGCCTTTGTGGTGCAGGGATTTATCTTCCTGTCTGCCCTGAAGTATTTCCGAAAGGAAGGGGCGTTTTCCTACGGCTCTTTTCTCTGGGGCAGGATACGGAAAATCGGTGTGCCTTATGTCATTGCCGTTATCATTTCCTATTTGGGGCTCATTGATTTGGGGTATTATACCTTTGATGCAGGATTTCTGGGAGAATCCCTGCTCTTGGGGAATATGATTGCGCCTTTTTACTTTATTATCATTATTTTTCAGTTTTATATTCTGATGCCTTTGTGGCGGAAAATGACGGAAAAAGTAGATTTTTGGGTAGCGGCACTGGCGTCTGTGATGCTCATGCGCCTGTTCCATAGCGGATTGCCTGCCATGATTGGGATGATTTCTCCCGGAACGGAATTTATCTATAATGACCGTGTATTTACGTCATATCTGGCTTATTGGGTATTGGGCTGTTATGCTGGGAAATATTACGATAGATTTCTGGAAGGCATTCGGAAAAATCAGGGCGTGTTGCTGACAGGATTTGTGATTTTTGTATTGACTGATGGGCTTTTGAGCTATGCAAATAATTGCGGCTTTTTCCGGGTATCTTTTCTGGAGGATGTCCATACCCTTTATGTATTCTGTGCCATTTTGTTCGTGTTCTGGCTGGGGAAAAAGATTGCAGATCGCGTGATGGCATGGAAAGTGGTGCAGGGCATTGACCGCATGAGTTTTTATTTGTATTTGTACCATGGCATTTTCCTGTATTATGTGCAGGATGCCTTTTTGAACCGCTTTGGTGTGGGCCCTGCCAAAGGGCTTTTGCTGCGGGCAGTGTGCTGTTATGGCATGACGGCCGTGGTGGGACTTTTGGCATGGTATTGGAAAAAGAGAAAGGGGAAACAAAACCCATGAAAATCTTACTGACAATCGCATATGACGGCACCCGATACAGTGGGTGGCAGAAACAGAAATCACCGGAAGTGCTGACGGTGGAGGGAGAAGTGGAAAAAGCTCTGCGGACGCTCTTTCGCAATCCAGAACTGGAATGTATCGGTGCCAGTCGTACAGACAGAGGCGTTCATGCATTGGGACAGCGGGCAGTCATTGACGTAGAAACTACCATTCCGCCGGAAAAAATCCCTTTGGCTATCCGTCCCTTTTTGCCGGAGGATATTGTGGTGACAGCGGCAAGGGAAGTGCCGGGGGATTTCCATCCTCGTTATGACTGCATCAAAAAAACTTATGAGTATCATATTTATCAGAGTCCTTATAAAAATCCTAAGGAGCGGCTTTACAGCACATTTGTATATAGCCCTCTGGATTTGGAAAAAATGAATGAAGGGGCAAAGGCTTTTGTGGGAACCCATGATTTTGCGGCATTCTGTGCCGCAGGCAGTTCCGTTTCCACAACAGTTCGTACCATTTTTGACTGCCATGTGGAGCAGGAAGGCCCCCATATCCGCATTTTGGTGACTGGGGACGGTTTTTTGTATAATATGGTACGCATTCTGGCAGGCACTCTCATTGCCGTGGGACAGGGAAAAATCCCTGCGGAGAAGGTAGCAGACATCATTGCCGGTAAAGACCGCAGACAGGCTGGGCAGACAGCAGAGCCTCAAGGTCTGACTTTACGGGAAATTTATTACGATTTGCCTTAGAAAGCCCTTGACAGCGGCATTTTCAGGTATTATAATAATAAAGATGTTATTTTGATTTTGAAGCGTGTTTCACGCTTTGAATATATGTTTCTCAAGGTGGGACTCAATAAGTTATGTGGAAAGCCACATAATGGAGATTACGGCGGTATTCCCGTATCGTTCGTAAAGTCAAAGAGTCAAAGGAAAATATTATAAGGGAGGTAAAAGAACCATGAGAACTACTTACATTGCGAAAGAAGCAGATGTAACAAAAAAATGGTACGTTGTTGACGCAACAGACCTGACACTGGGCCGTCTGGCTTCCGAAATCGCAAACATCTTAAGAGGTAAAAACAAACCCCAGTATGCACCCAACGTTGACATGGGCGACTATGTAATCGTTGTAAACGCTGAAAAGGTAGCTGTGACAGGTAAAAAACTGACACAGAAACTGTATCACCACCACACAGGCTACATCGGTGGTCTGAAAACAGTAAGACTGGACAAAATGCTGGAAACACACCCTGAAAGAGTAATCGAACATGCTGTAAAAGGTATGCTTCCCAAAAACGCTCTGGGCAGAAAAATGTTCGGCAAACTGCATGTATATGCTGGCGCAGAACATCCCCATGCAGCGCAGAAACCTGAAGTACTGGAACTGAAATTTTAATCGAAGGAGGAAGGCATCATGGCAGCAGCTAGATATTACGGCACAGGCAGAAGAAAATCTTCTGTAGCTAGAGTTTACCTGGTACCCGGTAACGGCAAAATCACAATCAACAAAAGAGACATTGATGAATATTTCGGTCTGGAAACACTGAAAGTTATTGTTCGTCAGCCCCTGGAACTGACAGCAACAACAGCTAAATTCGACGTTCTGGTGAACGTACACGGCGGTGGCTTCACAGGTCAGGCAGGTGCTATCAGACACGGCATCTCCAGAGCTCTGCTGCAGGCTGACGGCGATTTCAGACCCGCTCTGAAAAAAGCTGGCTTCCTGACAAGAGATCCTCGTATGAAAGAAAGAAAGAAATACGGTCTCAAAGCAGCAAGACGTGCTCCTCAGTTCTCCAAGAGATAATTACCTATCTGGGAACCTTATCCCGAAGATCCTATGGGTCTTCGGGATTTTTTTCATGCAGGAAATTCCATTTACTGGAATTTATATGTATTTTTTTACATATAATTCGCAGAAATCCTGAAAAATCAGTATTTTTTTCATCTGTTTTCTGATATTCTGAAAAAAAGATAGAAATAAACAGGAAAGGGGCGAAAAAGTACATGAAGAAACAAAAAGATCTGACAATGATTCTGGGAGTCATTGTATTGGTTTTTGTATTGAACTTTTTTGTATTTCGCCTGGCATATTTAAAGGAACCACTTTTCTTGACACATGCTTACACCTTTGCGGCGGAAGAATCCTCTGATGTGGGATTTTATTACATCACCAATTCTGATGAAAAGCGGCAGCCCTTGGAAATCACATGCCCGGAACTGGGAGAAGATGAAGTTTTCGAAGTGACAGGCACGCAGCAATGGATGGAACATGGTCTATATACTTGGAACAAAATGCGTGTTGATTTTAATGTGCAGGATCGTGTAGGAGATTTGAGCAATGTGATCCTGACACAGATGCAGGTCAAATGGTCTGATGGCACAGAAACGATGGTGGACATTGGTGAGGTGCGTTTTTTAGGAAAAGAGGAAAAACGGACATTGTTGTGGACACAGATGGGTGCAGGCGATTCAGGGGCTTCTTATTCCATGGAGGTGCCGGAGGATTTGACAGTAACAGGGATTCGTATGCCCATGGAAAATCGTTTTTCCGATTTGCTCACTGTGGAGGATGGGGAAGGGCAGCCTTTGACTTTTCCAAAAACCTACCAGAAAGGCAATACTCTTTCTGTGAAAACAGATGTTTTTCTGACAGAAAAGGATAACCGCGCCCACATGGTCATTCATGTGGTGCCTGTGCTGGAAATGGAAACGTCAGAAGGAGAGGAAGTCTGTGCTTATCTGTACAGCAGTATGCACTATACGCCTGTTATGAATATCATAGAGATTTACCGCATTATGCACATGAAAGGGGATATATAAATGAAAAACATCAGAAATTGGATGCTTTTTGCTATGGTGCTTCTCTTCTTTGATGTGCATATCGGTATTATCAATCTTTTGCCCAACTGGCTGAGCTATCTCATTTTGGCCTATTGCGCAAAAAAAATCATGGAGGACAAAGGCGGCCTGACGGCAGCTATTGGCATCATCTCTGCTGTTTTGCAGATCGTATATTTCTTTTTTGAAACGGATAATGCCTTGTTCAGCTGGCTGTTTAGCGGTATTTTCTGGACCATGGAAATGTTGCTGTTTTATGGCTTGGCTACGGGTATTTTACGGCTTCAGGAAAAAGAGGGTCTGTGGATTCGGCGGAAAATATTATTGATGTTGTATGCCATTTCCATTGTTGCCTGCGGTATGACACTGAATGTAAGACCAATGTTCATCCTTGCGGGGATCATGATGTTGTGTGCAAGACTTTATTTTCTGTTTGGCATTTGGCGCCTGATTCCGAAAGAAGCGGAAACAGAACAGAGCCAAGAAGAACGAGAACCTTAAAATTTTATATGGCGGAAAAACAAATATAGCTGGAATTCTTGAAACAAAAAGGATTCCAGCTATTGTATTTTCATGAGAATTGTTTTCTGAAAGAGGCATTTTTGAGAAAAATGAGAATTTCATTAGAAGCAGGAAAGGTCGTTGACATTTAACAGAAAAACAGTATAATGTTTCATGTAAAACAGTTCGACGGCTAACAAATTTAAAGGGGGAAAAAATAATGCAGGATAAGCCGGTATTATTGATGAAAAAAGTAATCAATCTGTTTTTTCGTGAACTGGATGCTATGAATTCAGAGAAGCTGCAAGAACCCATTTCAGGTCATAATATGATTGTTATTGAATATTTGATGAGGCATGAAGAACCTGTCTATCAAAGAGATTTGGAGAATCATTTTCTGGTGCGGCGTTCCACCATTTCAAAGGTGCTGCGTCTGATGGAGGAAAAAGGCATGATCCAGCGCCTTTCTGTCCATGACGATGCGCGCCTGAAGCAGATCGTGCTGACAGATTATGGACGCAGGATTCATGGAGAAGCGGTACGTCACGCGCAAATGCTGGAAGGAAAGCTGTATCGCAATTTCACAGAAGAAGAAATGGATACACTGCTGCTTCTTTTGAAAAAACTGGAGCATAATATGGAAGAAACAGAAAAAGAAACTTTATGTTAAGAACTGAATATGCTTTCGAACAAAAAGGAGGTTTTGGAATGGTTAGAAAGTTGCTTCGCAGCGTCAGGGAATATAAAACCAGTTCCTTACTGGCGCCGCTGTTCGTGACCTGTGAGGTCATTTTGGAAGTGATCATTCCCATGTTGATGGCAAACCTCATCGACTTTGGGATTGAGGCAGGTAACATGCAGTACATCCTGAAAATGGGGCTGGCATTGATCATCTGCTGTATTGTTTCCCTTACCTTTGGGGCATTGTCTGGGAAATATGCGGCAGTGGCTTCTGCGGGCTTTGCAAAAAACCTGCGGGAAGATATGTACAACAAAGTACAGGAATATTCTTTCTCCAACATTGATAAGTTCTCCACCGCAAGTATCGTAACGCGTCTGACAACGGATATTACCAACATCCAGAACGCGTATATGATGTCCATCCGTGTGGCGGTGCGTTGTCCTATCATGTTGATTTTTGCGTTGTTTATGGCTTTCCAGATCAATTCCCATCTGGCACCCATATTCGTCATTGCTATCCCTATTTTGGCAGTTGGTCTGGTAATCATCATTTCCAATGCGAAACGGATTTTTGAACGGGTATTCCGCACATACGATAAACTGAACAATGTGGTACAGGAAAACCTCCACGGCATTCGTGTAGTCAAATCTTTTGTCCGTGAAGACCATGAAACAGAAAAATTCTGTTCCGTTTCCAAAGAAATTTATCAGGACTTCTCCAAGGCGGAAAAAATTCTGGCGTTCAACGCGCCTTTGATGCAGTTCTGCGCATATGGATGTATGCTGCTGATCTCCTGGCTGGGTGCAAAACTCATTGTGGCTTCCGGTAACAACCCCGCTGTGGGCATGACCACAGGGGACTTGACCAGTATGTTCTCTTACACAATGCAGATCCTTATGAGTCTGATGATGTTCTCCATGGTATTCGTTATGATTACCATTTCTTACGCGTCTATGGAAAGAGCGGAAGAAATTCTGGACGAAAAAAGCGACCTGCATAATCCGGAAAACCCCGTTTATGAAGTGAAAGACGGCAGCATCGAATTTGACCATGTAAATTTCGCATATGGCAAAAACGCTGACAAACTTTGTCTGGATAATGTAAATCTGAAAATCCCTTCCGGTGCGACAGTAGGTATTATCGGCGGTACCGGCAGTTCCAAGAGTACATTGGTACAGCTGATTCCCCGTCTGTATGACGCAACAGAAGGTGCTGTCAAAGTCGGCGGCAGAGATGTCAGAGAATACGATATCGAATCTCTGAGAGAAGAAGTTGCCATGGTATTGCAGAAAAACGTGCTGTTCTCCGGCACCATCAAAGACAACTTGCGTTGGGGGAAAGAGGACGCTACCGACGAGGAAATGCGTCACGTCTGCCAGCTGGCACAGGCCGATGAATTCATCCAGACCTTCCCTGATGGCTATGATACTTATATCGAACAGGGCGGTACCAATGTTTCCGGCGGTCAGAAACAGCGTCTGTGCATTGCCAGAGCGCTGCTGAAAAAACCGAAAATCCTGATTCTGGATGACTCCACCAGTGCCGTGGATACCAAAACAGATGCCCTCATCCGTATGGCATTCCGGAAAGAAATCCCCAATACTACAAAGATCATCATTGCCCAGCGTATTTCTTCCGTAGAAGACGCAGACCTGATTTTGGTATTGGATGACGGTAAGATCAACGGCATGGGCACCCATGAGGAACTCCTTGCCCATAACGAAATCTATCGTGAAGTATATGAATCTCAGCAGAAAGGGGGACTGGAAGAATGAGTGGACATATGAGAGGCCCCGGCCGTGGCGTACCCATTGGACGGGCAAAAATGGACAAAGTCACCATGAACCGTTTGCTCAGCTATCTGAAAGAGTATAAACTGCGCTTTACCGTTGTTTTGTTCTGTATTCTGGTCAGCGCCGTAGCAGGTGTAGCAGGCTCCCTGTTCCTGCAGGTAGTTATCGACGATTATATCACACCACTGCTGAAAACAGCTTCTCCTGACTTTGCGGGACTGTTCCAGGCAGTGCTGACCATGGCAGCCATTTATCTCATCGGTATTCTGGCAACCCTCTTTTACAACCGTACCATGGTTTCCATCTCCCAGGGGATTTTGAAGAAAATCCGTGACCAGATGTTCTCACACATGCAGCGGCTACCCATTCGGTATTTTGATACCCATACCCATGGGGATATCATGAGCCGTTACACCAACGATACAGATACCCTGCGTCAGATGCTTTCCATGAGCGTACCGCAGATGTTTTCTTCTATCGTAACCATCGTGGCAGTTATCTGCGCTATGCTGTATACCAGCGTGTATCTGACCATTCTGGTGGCAGTGGTGGTATTCTTTATTATGAAGGTATTCAAATTCATTGCCAGCCACAGTGGGAAGTACTTCATCAAACAGCAGGAAACACTGGGCGATGTGAATGGTTATATTGAAGAAATGATCAACGGGCAGAAAGTTGTTAAAGTTTTCTGTCATGAAGAAAAAGCAAAAGAAGTCTTTCGTGAAAAGAATGCGGCTCTGTGCGAAAACGCTACAAAAGCCAACCAGTATGCCAATATCCTTATGCCTATTATGATGAACCTGGGGAACTTGCAGTATATCCTCATTGCCATTGTAGGCGGTGCTTTAGCGGTAAACGGTATCGGCGGTCTGACACTGGGCGCCATCGCTTCTTTCTTGCAGCTGTCCAAGAGCTTTTCCACTCCCATCAGCCAGGTTTCTCAGCAGATCAACTCTGTTGTTATGGCACTGGCAGGTGCGAAACGTATTTTTGAACTGCTGGATGAGGAAGAAGAAGCCGATGACGGTTATGTAACACTGGTCAACGCAAAATATGATGATAACGGCGAACTGGTGGAATGCCCCGAACATACAGGTCTGTGGGCATGGAAACATCCTCACGAAGACGGTACCATCACTTATACCCAGCTCACAGGGGATGTACGATTCTTTGATGTGGACTTTGGTTACACAGAAGAAAAAATCGTCCTCCACAACATCAGCCTGTACGCGAAACCCGGTCAGAAAGTGGCTTTCGTTGGTGCAACTGGTGCCGGTAAGACTACTATTACCAACCTGATTAACCGTTTTTATGATATTGCCGACGGTAAAATCCGTTACGACGGCATCAACATCAATAAGATCAAAAAGGAAGACCTGCGTCATTCCTTAGGAATTGTATTGCAGGATGTCAACCTGTTTACAGGTACCGTTATGGATAATATCCGTTACGGGAAACTGGATGCTACCGATGAGGAATGTATCGCAGCGGCAAAACTTGCTAACGCCGACAGCTTCATTCGGATGCTGCCCAACGGATATAACACCATCCTTTCCGGGGACGGTTCCGGTTTGTCTCAGGGGCAGCGGCAGCTCATCTCCATTGCCCGTGCGGCAGTGGCAGACCCTCCTGTTATGATTCTGGACGAAGCAACATCTTCCATCGATACCCGTACAGAAGCCATTGTACAGAGAGGTATGGATGCCCTCATGAAAGGCAGAACCGTATTTGTCATTGCCCACCGTCTGTCTACGGTTCAGAACTCCAATGTTATCATGGTTCTGGAACAGGGACGCATCATCGAACGTGGTACCCACGAAGATTTGATTGCAGAAAAAGGCAAGTATTATCAGCTCTATACAGGCGCCTTTGAACTGGAATAAGTCAAAAGGAGTGTGTTTGAAAAGCAATTTCCCCTTAAGAAAATATTGATTTTTCTTTTCTTCGATTTCTTAAGGGGAATTGCGACGGCTGTCTTCAAAAGAAAACACACCCAATAAAATTTCAGTAAAAATAAGAAAGCTGGAATCCTCTGTATTATCATAAGGATTTCAGCTTTCTTTATTATCTGATGAAGATGCCCCGAAAGCACACTCCTTTTTGTATGGAAATGCAAACAAAGTCTGTTTTTTTGCGGAGAATATGGTATCATCAAAGAAAAAGATTTTCTGAAAAAAGCATTGCGGCGGGTACTTTTGGATGATATACTAAGCAATAGTGCTTTTTTACGAGAAAAGCGAAAAAGAGGAAAAAAACAGCAAAAACAGGGTGTTTTGCCGGAAAAGATACATGAAGGAATGTGGAAGGAGGAACAACATGTTTACCATTCGGGAGTATGTGAAAGTTTCCAGTCTGGAAGAAGCATACGAATTGAATCAGAAAAAGGCAAACGTGGTATTTGGCGGCGGCGTATGGCTGCGTCTGGGCAAAAAGAACATCCAGACAGCCATTGATCTGTCCGGTTTGGGTCTGGACGAAATCACAGAGGATGAAAAGGAATTTTCCATCGGATGTATGGTTTCCCTGCGTCAGCTGGAAACCCACAAAGGCATTGACGCTTACACAAAAGGTGCGGTAAAAGAAAGCCTGCGCCATATTGTAGGGGTGCAGATGCGTAACTGCGCAACGGTCGGCGGCAGCATTTATGGCAGATTCGGTTTTTCCGATATTCTCTGCTGTCTGCTGGGTCTGGACTGCGATGTGGAACTGTATAAACAGGGCAGAATGCCTTTGGCAGATTTCGCGAAAATGAAAAAAGACAACGATATTCTGGTGCGTGTCATCATCAAAAAGACACCTCTGGAAACCGTATACCTGTCCCAGAGAAATACAGAAACAGACTTTCCTGTGGTTTCCTGCGCAGTGACAAAAGACGCAGAAGGTTATTATGTTGTTATCGGCGCAAGACCCTGTCAGCCTGTTGTAGTCCGTGACAGCGAAGGCATTTTGGCGAAAGCGGAAGTGACAGCGGAAGATCTGGCGGCTTTTGCGTCCAAAGTGCAGAACGGCATGGACTTTGCCGATAATACCAGAGCCAGCGGCGCATACCGCAGACATGTGGCAGGCGTTCTGGTGAAAAGAGGATTGAAACAGCTCATGGGAGGGGACAAATAATGCAGATTACTTTAAAACTCAATGGAAAAAATGTGACTGCTGAAGTGGCACCGGATATGGCTCTGCTGGATTTTGTCAGAGACCAGGGCTGTTACAGCGTCAAAAGAGGCTGTGAAACATCCAACTGTGGTCTGTGTACCGTACTGATGGATGGCAAGCCCGTTTTGTCCTGCTCCACACTGGCAGTCCGTGCGGATGGTCATGAAGTGGTGACTATGGAAGGTTGTCAGGCAGAAGCGGAAGAATTCGGCGCATTTCTGGCAGATCAGGGGGCAGAACAGTGCGGTTATTGCAGCCCCGGCTTTATTATGAATGTACTGGCAATGTGCAAGGAAATGGAAAATCCCACAGACGATGAAATCCGGGAATACCTTTCCGGCAACCTTTGCCGTTGTTCCGGCTATGAAGGCCAGCTCCGTGCCATTCATGCCTATATGGATTACAAGAAAGGGGCGAAATAAGAATGAAATATGTAAATCAGCCCATTCGGAAAAAAGACGCCATGGCATTGGTAACAGGTAAACCTGTTTACACCGATGATATTGCGCCCAAGGATTGCCTGGTGGTAAAGGTACTGCGCAGCCCCCATGCCCATGCGGAAATTCTGGAAATCAAAAAAGATATTGCGGAAAAACTGCCCGGTATCGTTTGTGTCCTGACTTATGAAGACGTGCCTCAGAAGCGTTTCACCATGGCAGGACAGACATATCCCGAACCCAGCCCCTATGACAGATTGATTCTGGACAAGCGTGTCCGTTTCGTTGGGGACGCTGTTGCCATTGTGGCAGGGGAAACAGAAAAAGCCGTAAATCAGGCAATGAAAGTCATTAAAGTAAAATACGATGTGCTGGAACCTGTGCTGGATTTCCACGAAGCAAAGGATAATCCCATTCTGGTGCATCCCGAAGATAACTGGCAGGCACTTTGCCCCGTAGGCGCGGATAACAAGCGGAATCTGTGCGCAAGTGGTCTGGAAGAACATGGCGATGTGGATAAAGTCATTGCGGAAAGTGACGTGGTTGTGGAAAACACTTACCACACAAAAGCCGTACAGCAGACCATGATGGAAACTTTCCGTACTTATACACAGATGGATACCTATGGCAGACTGAATATCATCAGCTCCACACAGGTGCCTTTCCACGTACGCCGCATCCTGTCTAACGCGCTGGATATTCCCAAGTCAAAGATTCGTGTCATCAAACCCAGAATCGGCGGCGGTTTCGGCGCAAAACAGACGGTTGTAGCGGAAGTATATCCTGCCATTGTGACTCTGAAAACAGGCAGACCTGCGAAAATCATTTATACCAGAGAAGAAAGCCTCATCGCTTCTTCTCCCAGACATGAAATGGAAATCAAAGTGCGCATTGGTGCCAACAAAGATGGTCATATCCGCGGCATCGAAGTGAAAACATTGTCCAATACAGGTGCATTCGGGGAACATGGCCCTACAACCGTTGGTCTGTCCGGCCATAAATCCATTCCTTTGTACAGCAAGGCGGAAGCATTCCGTTTCCAGTATGACGTTGTTTATACAAACAAAATGTCCGCAGGCGCGTACCGTGGTTACGGTGCCACACAGGGTATTTTCGCTGTGGAATCTGCCATCAATGAACTGGCAGTGAAACTGAACATGGACCCTGTGGCGCTGCGTGAAATGAACCTGACCAGAGAAGGCGACGTGATGCACGCTTACTACGGCGAAACAGCAAACAGCTGTACACTGGATCATTGTCTGGAAAGAACAGCGGAAATGATCGGCTGGAAAGAAAAATATCCTTGCCGTGTTATGCCTGACGGTAAAATCCGTGGCGTAGGTATCGCTATGGCGATGCAGGGCTCTGGTATTTCCAGCGTGGATACTGGTTCTGTTTCCATCAAGATCAATGACGATGGTTTCTATGCTCTGACCATCGGTGCATCCGATATGGGTACTGGCTGTGACACCATTCTGTCCCAGATGGCAGCGGATTGTCTGGACTGCTCTGTGGATGATATCATCGTGTATGGCGTTGATACAGACGTTTCTCCTTATGACAGTGGTTCTTATGCATCCAGCACCACTTATGTGACAGGTATGGCAACAGTGAAAGCCTGCCAGACACTGGTGGACAAAATGAAAGCCTACGGTGCGGAAAAACTGGGCTGCTCTGTGGATGATGTGGAATTTGACGGGGAAAAAGTATACAGCCTGAAAGATGGCAGCAGCATCAGCCGGAAAGACATCGGCAATGCCATCATGTGCGCAGGGGAAAATGCCCTCTTTGCCACAGAAGCCCATTCTTCACCTGTTTCTCCTCCACCTTTCATGGCTGGCGCTGTGGAAGTGGAAGTTGATCCGGAAACAGGCAGCGTAAAACTCATCGACTATGCGGCAGTGGTAGACTGCGGTACCGTTGTGAACCCTAACCTGGCAAGAGTACAGGTAGAAGGCGGTCTGGTACAGGGCATCGGTATGGCTCTTCATGAAAATATCACATATAACGAAAAAGGCGAATTGGCTGAAAATTCTTTGATGCAGTACAAAATCCCTACTCGTATGGATATGGGCAAACTGCGTGTGGAATTTGACAGCAGTTATGAACCCACAGGGCCTTTTGGTGCGAAATCCATCGGGGAAATCGTTATCAATACACCGGCACCTGCCATCGCACAGGCCATTTATAACGCAACAGGCCTGCGCTTTACAGAACTGCCTATTACACCGGAAAAAATCGCTATGGGCATGATTGATAAATGAAAATCCACTGGATATTACTGGCGGCGGGATTGAGCAGACGATTCGGGGAAAATAAGCTGCTCTATCCCGTCAATGGGAAAAAGCTCTACCGTTACAGTCTGGAACGCATGGCTGCGTTGGCAGAGAAGCGGCAGGAGCGTCTGGCGGTGGTCACTTCCCATGAAGCCATTCGACAGGAACTGGCTGGAGAGAAAGCGGAAGTGATTTGGAATCCGAAGGCGGAAACAGGCATTGCCTCCTCAATCCATTGTGCCATCAGGCATTTGGGCATATCAGAGGATGCTGCTTATCTGTTTTCCGTGGCAGATCAGCCATTTTTAAGACAGGAAGATCTGGGGGCGTTTATCGAAGGCTTTCTCCCTTCCGGCAAAGCCATGGGCTGTATGGCACACCAGGGTGTGTGGGGAAATCCTGCTGTTTTTTCCGGGGAGTATGTACAGCGGCTCCTTTCACTGGAAGGAGATCAGGGCGGCAAAAAAATACTGCTGGCATCACGGGAGCAGGTGTTTGTCTTTGACTGCGAACAGGAAAAAGCTTTCCATGATATAGATGAGAAAAAAGATTTAAGAGAGTTCTGAATGACCAGAACTCTCTTTTTTGTTTGCCGTAAAATAATATATATAATAGGAAGAAACTGATCTAAAAAATACTATTATTTTATATAAAAACTTGTTTTATCAAGCCAAAAAGAATGACTTATATATAAAAATAGCATGTGAATCTCATTTTTATCCTATATCGTGCATGATGTATAGCAAAAAGAACAATGCATTTCTGTTCAGGAACTTGATTTTCTCATCATAAAATGATATCTTTACTTTCACATGACAAAGCATAAAAGCGGTGACGCACACATGTATCGAAGCAAGAAAGGGTGAAAAGTATGAAGGAAGAACTGGAGAAGAAGTACGGGCTGCTGACTGCCATTGCCATGGTTGTGGGCATCGTCATCGGCAGCGGCGTATTCTTCAAAGCAGAAAAGGTATTGTTGGCCACAGGCGGCGATCTGCCCTTGGGGATATTGTCCTGGGTTTTAGGGGGACTGGTGATGATCATCTGCGCCTATAATTTTGCCGTTATGGCAACCCGTTATGAAAAAGTCAGCGGTGTTGTGGATTATGCGGAAGTAATGGTGGGCAGAAAATATGGCTATTATTTTGCGTGGTTTATGGCGGTTATTTATTTTCCTGCCATGACTTCTGTGGTGGCATGGGTAACGGCAAGATATACAGCAGTTCTGCTGGGATGGGACATCGCCGGCCCTCAGGCAATGACCCTTGCCGGACTGTATCTGATTGGCAGTTTTACCATCAATGCCATTTCTCCCATGCTGGCAGGGAAATTTCAGGTGACCACCACTGTGGCAAAATTGATTCCTTTGGGATTGATGGCGGTGGTAGGTACCATTTACGGATTGAGAAATGGCGTTATGGTACAGAATTTTACCAGCGGCGCCATTGTGGAAGTCAGCGGAAATCCTTTGTTTACGGCGGTGGTAGGCACCTGCTTTGCTTATGAAGGATGGATTTGTGCCACCAGCATTAACGCAGAATTGAAGGATTCCAAAAAGAACCTGCCTCGGGCGCTGATGTTTGGTTCTGTATTTGTTGTGTTTGTGTATGCTTTGTACTATGTAGGTCTGGCAGGAGCTGTGGAAAATGAAGTCATTATGGCTGGCGGCGAAACTGGCGCAAAAATTGCCTTCTCCACAGTATTTACCAATGTTGGAGGAACACTGCTGTTTGTGTTCGTTGTCATTTCCTGCATTGGGACGTTGAATGGTTTGATGATGGCATGCACCCGCAGTTTTTACGCCATGGCGAACAGGGGAGAAGGCCCTGCATCCCATATTTTCAGCGGTGTGGACAAGGTGACAAATATGCCCACAAACTCTGCGATCATGGGACTGTTCATGGCTTCTCTGTGGCTGACCTATTTCTACGGGGCAAATCTGGTGGAAACATCCTGGTTCGGCAATTTCAGTTTTGATAGTTCTGAACTGCCTATTATCACCATTTACCTCATGTACATCCCCATTTTCTTCATGCACATACGGAAGGAAAAGGATCTGCCTGTTTTGCAGCGGTTCATCATGCCGGCGTTGGGCATTGGCGCAAGTCTGTTTATGGTGTTGGCTGCCATTGTTTCTCTGGGGGAAAAGATCATTTACTACGGTATCATTTTCCTTGTGGCTATGGTTCTGGGATGTTTGCTGAAGGGCAAGAAAAAAGAAGAGATTTTATAGGATATAGAAGAACAAAGAAAGCTGAAATCCTTATCATACAGAGGATTTCAGCTTTCTTATTTTTACTGAAATTTTATTTGGTATGTTTTCTTCTGAAGACAGCCGTCGCAATTTCCATTAAGAAATCAAGGAGAAGGAACCCCAACGTTTTCTTAAGGGAAAGTTGCTTTTCAGCGGCTTTTTTTCGTGCTGTTTGTTTCGCAAAAAATGCAGAATTTATATTGACATATGTCATAAACGGAGTATACTGAAGGAGTAAGTAACATATGTCGAAAACAGGAGGTGTCATATGCCCAGACCGAGAAAGTGCAGAAGGGTTTGCGCTATGCCGAAAAGCAATCGATTCGGGCCTTTGAACGGCGGATGTTCCGGCGAGGTGGTTATGACCGTAGATGAGTACGAAACCCTGCGGCTCATTGATCTGGCGGGATATACCCAGGAAGAATGCGCGGCACAGATGGGCGTTGCCCGGACAACGGTGCAGGGGGTATATAACGACGCCAGACGAAAAGTGGCTCAGTCCCTGGTAGACGGCAAGGTGCTTGTGATCAAAGGCGGCGACTATGACCTTTGCGAAGGCACCGCAAGACCCTGCGGCAGAAAATGTCATCCTATCTGCTGCAAAAAAGATGAAAAACACGAAGGAGATGTAACCTTATGAGCGAAAATTGTTCCCATAACTGCGGCAGCTGCTCCTCTAACTGCGGCAACCGCAAACCTGCGGATTTTTTGGTAGCACCAAATCCCCACAGCAGCATTAAGAAAGTTATCGGCGTTGTCAGCGGCAAAGGCGGCGTTGGTAAATCCATGGTTACCAGCACACTGGCAGTACTGACACAGAGAAAAGGCAAACAGACAGCCATTCTGGATGCAGATATTACAGGCCCTTCCATTCCAAAGGCTTTTGGCATGAAAGAAAAAGCTTACGGCACTGAACTGGGTATGATGCCCTGCAAAACAAAAACAGGCATTGACGTGATGTCCGTAAACCTGCTGCTGGATAACGAAACAGACCCCGTTGTATGGAGAGGTCCCGTTATTGCGGAAACCGTAAAACAGTTCTGGCGTGATGTTGTATGGGAAAATGAAGAATATATGTTCATCGATATGCCCCCCGGAACAGGTGATGTTCCCCTGACTGTATTCCAGTCCATCGCCATCGACGGCATCATCATCGTAACTTCCCCTCAGGAACTGGTTGGCATGATCGTTGACAAAGCAGTAAAGATGGCAGAAATGATGAACGTGCCTATTCTGGGTATCGTAGAAAATATGTCTTATTTCGTCTGTCCTGACTGTGGCAAGAAACATCAGATCTTCGGTGAAAGCCATATCGAAGAAATCGCGGCAAAACACAACATTCCTGTTGTATGTAAACTGCCCATTAATCCTGAAATCGCTGCAAGATGTGACAATGGGGAAGCAGAAAGCTATGAAGGTGAATGGCTGAATCCCATGATTGACTTTTTGGAAAAAATGTAAGGAGGAAATGTCATGAAAACAAGAGTAGCAGTTACTTATGAAAACGGCCAGGTATTCCAGCATTTTGGTCATACAGAACAGTTCCAGATCTTTACCGTAGAAGACGGCAAAATCCTGTCTGAAGAAATCGTATCCACAAACGGCAGCGGTCATAGCCTGCTGGCTGACTTCCTGGTAGTACAGGGTGCAACAGTTCTGATCTGCGGCGGCATCGGCGGCGGCGCAAAAATGGCACTGGCACAGAAAAACATTGCAGTATTCGGCGGCGTAACAGGCGAAACCAGAAAAGTGGTTGAAGATTATCTGGCAGGCACATTGGTATTCAATGCTAACGCAGAATGTGCAGACCATCATCATCATGACCATGAAAACTGTGGTGAACATGACCACCATTGCGGCGGCCACTGCGGTCACTAATTATCATATTTTTTGAAATCTATAAGAAGCCGAAACTCCTTATTTCAGATATGGAGTTTCGGCTTTTTCTTTGTTTGATTTTTGAAAATAATAGTTCTCTTACCTATTTATAAATGTTTTCATAAGAAAAATAAATTTTTTGTAAAAAGACATGGAATTTCATTTTTTTGTGGTATCATAATACCATTATAAAAAAGGTGGGACAGGAGGCGGAGAAATGAAAGGGACATTATATACAGGCGGAACCATCTATACCATGGAGCCGGGTGTGTCCGTGGCGGAAGCGGTACTGGTGGAAAATGGACGGATTCAGGCAGTGGGCAAAAGAGCGGAGTTGGAAAAAGACGCGGAGAAAGTTGTGGATTTGGAAGGAAAGACCATGCTGCCGGCATTTATTGACAGCCATAGCCATTTGATGGGTGTAGCAAACGGTATGCTTCAGGTAGATTTGGCAGAGGCTTCCTCTTTTGTGGAAGTGAAAGAACGGATAGAAAATTTCATCCGAGAAAATCAGGCGCCGGCAGGGAAATGGGTGCTTGCGAAAGGCATCAATCACGGAAATCTGAAAGAGAAGCATTTGCCGGAAAAAGCATTTCTGGATGGAATCACAGAGGAACATCCACTGCTCATTCAGCATACTTCTGGTCATTCCGGTGTACTCAATTCCATGGGACTGGCAGAATTGGGCATTACGGATAAAACCCCTGACCCAGATGGTGGCCGCATTGATTTTGCGGCAGGTTTGCTGGAAGAAAACGCCCTCATTCAGAATATGGACAAGTTTCCTCTGCCCACAGGAGCGGAATTGATATCTTCTTTTGAAAAAGCACAGCATTTATATGCCTCAAAAGGTATTACCACTGTTCAGGAAGGGATGTTTGTGGAGCAGATCAAAGGCATCTATGCCATGCTGTATGAACAGAACCGTCTGTGGCTGGATGTAGTAGCTTACATGGATTTGAAAAATAGTCCGGAACTCATTGACGCTTTTCCTTCCTGCAAAGGGACTTACGATCATCATTTGAAAGTGGGAGGATATAAAGCCCTGCTGGATGGTTCTCCCCAGAGCAAGACGGCATGGGTGACAAAGCCTTATACCGATGGCACCAAGGGCTATCCTATGTACTCCGATGAAGAACTGGAACCACTGGTGGAACGGGCTGTGCGGGAACAGCAGCAGCTTTTGATGCATGCCAATGGGGATGCAGCCGCCGATCAGTATCTGCGGGTATATGAGAAAGTGACGAAGAAATGGGGGCCTGGTATCCGCCCTGTTTTGATTCATGGCCAGATCATGCGTTACGATCAGGTGGAAGAAATGGCAAGATTGGGCATTACACCATCCTTTTTCCTTGCGCATGTGTACCACTGGGGAGATGTGCATATGGAAAATCTGGGCGTAGAGCGGGCAAGACGTATCAGTCCCGTGAGAGATGCTAAGGAAAACCAGATTTCTTTCACACTTCACCAAGATTCCCCCGTGATTTTACCAGACATGATGGAAACAGTATGGTGTGCTGTGAACCGGAAAACGAAGAACGGCGTTGTGCTGGGCGGAGAACAGAAGCTGTCTGTTTATGAAGCTTTGCAGGCCATTACCATTAATGCGGCAAAGCAGTACGGCGAAGAACAGGAAAAAGGCACCATCGCTCCCGGCAAACGAGCAGACTTTGTGGTGCTGGACAAAGATCCTATGACGGCAGAACCCAATGATATACGAAACATACAGGTCATGATGACGGTCAAAGACGGTCAGACCATTTATCAGGCATAAGGAGGAGAAAGTTTGGGAAGAAAAAAGAAGATTGCGGCATTATGCGGCGGTATCGCAGTGGCGGCAGTGTTGGGCTATGCTGCTTATGTACTGCTGACATATCACCGGATTCCTGACGGGAAAGAAACGGGAATCGAGAAAAAAGCAGAAAATCATGTACTGAAAGAAGAACAATCTTACACGATTTCCAGCTACAACATTGGTTTTGGGGCATATACGCCCGAATTTACGTTTTTTATGGACGGCGGAAAACAATCTGTCGCGGAAAGTCCAGAAAGCGTGGTAGCCTGTGTGAAGGGGGCAGGGGAGGAAATAGCAGAAATTTCACCGGATTTTGCTCTGTTTCAGGAAGTGGATTTGAATTCCACCAGAAGCCATCATATCAATGAATATGGTATGTTGAAAGAAATTTTTCCGGCACAGGACACTACATTTGCTGTCAATTATGATTCTGCTTATTTGATGGTGCCGCCTTGGGAGCCACATGGGAAATCTCTGTCAGGCATGGCTGTTTTTTCATCCTATCCCATAGAAAGTGCCATCAGAAGAAGCCTGCCCATTCAGGAAGGTTTCAAAAAACTGCTGGATCTGGATCGCTGCTATCAAGTGGTGAAGATTCCCGTGGAAAATGGGAAATATCTCTGCCTGTATCATGTACATCTTTCTGCTTATGGACATGATGATTCTGTGCGGGCAGGTCAGATTGGCATGCTGGCAGCGGACATGGCGGCAGAACGGGAAAAGGGCAATTATGTTGTCTGCGGCGGCGACTTTAATCATGAAATGCGCGAGAAGTCCCAAGAAGGGGAAGCATACAGTTGGGCGCACATTTTCCCCAGAGAAATGCTGCCGGAAGGTTTCACCGTTGCCATGGATACATTGACGGATGAACAGAAGGCGGATATGCCCCAGAGTACCCGTTATACCGATATTCCCTATGATCCTGAAACCTCTTTCCAGGCAACTGTGGACGGATTTTTGATTTCCGATAATGTGGTTTGCGAAAATCTGGAAGTCATTGATACAGGATATGAATTTTCTGATCATAATCCTTTGGTGATGACTTTCCAGCTGAAAGAAATTTTAAAATAAAGCATGGTTTTTGAAAAAGTGTGGAATTTTTTCCACACTTTTTTCGTATGGTAAAAAAGAATAGAGGGATTTTTAGATAAAATGAATGAAATTAATTACATTTAAAAGAATATAATTCAGTAGAATGCAAATAAAAATGCACATTGTATACTTCTGTGAAAAATTAACCGATTGCCATCCGCATGTGGTGGAAAGTTGTGCTTCATTGACGGAATCACTTGATTTCATGGGGTTAGAGGCTGAAAAATTCCACAGAAAATGGAGAAAAAATGCTATATTTTTTACATATTTTGGCATTAATGGTATAAAGAAACTGTTAAAATATGGGAGTCCCTATTGCAGAACTTACAATTTCTGGATAAAATGGCAGTGAGTTCTAATCAATTTATATGAAGGAGATACCTGGCAGGAACCGCGGCTTGCAGGGTGTCTCTGCGAACCAAAGGACTTATTTTTCAAACTAGGGAGGGAATTAATATGATGGATGTTATTTCTAGTATCCAAGGGGTTGTATGGGGACCCGTCATGCTGATACTGCTGTTTGGTACCCATGTATTCCTGACACTGCGTACAAGAGTGATCCAGAGATATATGTTCAAAGGGATCAAACTTTCTGTAACACCCGATAAAGAAGCAAGCGGTGACGTATCCGGTTTCGGTGCTTTGGCAACAGCTCTGGCAGCAACCATCGGTACCGGTAACATCGTCGGCGTAGCAACAGCGATCGCATCCGGTGGTCCTGGTGCGGTATTCTGGGTATGGCTGACAGGCTGCTTCGGTATCGCTTCTAAATACGGTGAAGCCGTTCTGGCAATCAAATACAGAGTAAGAGCAAAAGACGGCTCCATGATCGGTGGCCCTATGTACGCTCTGGAAAGAGGTCTGAAACAGAAATGGCTGGGCGTTCTGTTCGCGCTGTTTGCTGGTTTTGCCTGCTTCGGTATCGGTAACGGTACACAGGGTAACTCCATTACAAACATGGTAGAAAATACATTTGGTATTTCTCCTTACATCTCCGGCGCTGTCATCACAATTCTGACAGGTCTGGTTATTCTGGGCGGCGTTAAGTCCATCGCTAAAGTATGTGAAAAACTGGTTCCTTTCATGGCTGGTTTCTACATCATTGGTTGTATCATCATCCTGATCCTGAACCACGCATATGTTCTGGACGCACTGAAACTGATCGTTTCCAGCGCATTCACACCTAAGGCAGCAGGCGGCGGTTTCATCGGTTCCACAGCTATGATGGCAATTCGTTTCGGTATCGCACGTGGTCTGTTCACTAACGAAGCTGGTCTGGGTTCTGCTCCAATCGTTGACGCGGCAGCATCCACAAGAAACCCCGTTCGTCAGGGTCTGATCGCTATGACTGGCGTATTCTGGGATACAGTTATCGTATGTGCTCTGACAGGTCTGGTTCTGGTTTCCTCTATCCTGAGAAACCCCGACGGTATGAGCGGTCTGTCCGGCGGCGCTCTGTCCTCCGCAGCATTCGCAAACATCCCTGTTGTTGGCCCTATCGTTCTGACAGTTGGTCTGATCTGCTTCGCATGGTCCACAATCCTGGGCTGGAGCTACTATGGTGAAAGATGTTGGGTATACCTGTGCGGTCAGAAAGCAATCATGCCTTTCCGTATCATCTATACACTGGTAGTATTCGTTGGTTCCGTAATGACTCTGGACGCTGTTTGGGGTATCGCAGATATTCTGAATGCATCCATGGCATTCCCCAACTTGGTTGCTCTGCTTGGTCTGAGTGGTGTTATCGCATCTGAAACAAAGAAATATCTGTTCGACGACAATATGGATGGTTGGTCTGATGACGAAATCCCTGTTGTTGATAAATAAGATCGGCATCTATCAGGAACATTCAAAAGCAATTATAAACTGAACAAAAGTGAAGCGGCTGTACGATAAAAATGCGTACAGCCGCTTTTTTTATGAATAAAATGGTAAAAAATTCCATTTTCTTGAAAAAATATACATTTGTGCAAAGTGAGAATTTACATATTTTTCCAGTGTCCGCCTTAGGAAGTACAAATGTGCGTGATAATTGCCTAAATTGAGCTTTTTCTTGTTCGATTTTGATAATTTATACTGGGTTTTGCAAGGCTGATTTTGTTAGAAGTATATTAAAAGCTTTTCACAAATAAAATTTGCCTGTTCGGAATATATTCATAAAAAAGCTATAAAAAAATGCGAATGATTTGATAAGAATTGTATACTTTTGTATCGAAAGAAGGTTTTTGAGAAATTTCTTTCGTAAAAAACTTCTTGTAATTTCTGAAAAATAAGATAAAATAATAACCAGGTAAGGGAATCGACGGCGAGTACATATCAGAATAGACAAAAACCTGTAATGTTTTCGTGGGACATTGTGAGGTTTGCTATTTTGAAAATGGAAGGTCGGTTTCTGCCAACGAAATTATTTTATATTTCATAAAATGGGAGGGAATTAATATGATGGATGTTATTTCTAGTATCCAAGGGGTAGTATGGGGTCCGATTATGCTCGTATTGCTGTTTGGTACACACGTATTCCTGACACTGCGTACAAAAGTGATTCAGAGATATGTATTCAAAGGCATCAAGCTTTCCGTAACACCCGACAAAGAAGCAGAAGGTGACGTATCCGGTTTCGGTGCGCTGGCAACTGCACTGGCAGCGACCATCGGTACCGGTAACATCGTCGGCGTAGCAACAGCTATCGCATCTGGTGGTCCTGGTGCGGTATTCTGGGTATGGCTGACAGGCTGCTTCGGTATCGCTTCTAAATACGGTGAAGCCGTTCTGGCAATCAAATACAGAGTAAGAGCAAAAGACGGCTCCATGATCGGTGGCCCTATGTACGCTCTGGAAAGAGGTCTGAAACAGAAATGGCTGGGCGTTCTGTTCGCGCTGTTTGCTGGTTTTGCCTGCTTCGGTATCGGTAACGGTACACAGGGTAACTCCATTACAAACATGGTAGAAAATACATTTGGTATTTCTCCTTACATCTCCGGCGCTGTCATCACAATTCTGACAGGTCTGGTTATTCTGGGCGGCGTTAAGTCCATCGCTAAAGTATGTGAAAAACTGGTTCCTTTCATGGCTGGTTTCTACATCATTGGTTGTATCATCATTCTGTTCCTGAACGGTTCTTATGTACTGCCTGCACTGAAACTGATCGTTTCCAGCGCATTCACACCTCAGGCAGCAGGCGGCGGTTTTGTTGGTTCCACAGTTATGATGGCAATCCGTTTCGGTATTGCACGTGGTCTGTTCACTAACGAATCCGGTCTGGGCTCCGCTCCAATCGTTGACGCGGCAGCCGTTACCAGAAACCCCGTTCGTCAGGGCCTCATCGCCATGACTGGTGTATTCTGGGATACAGTTATCGTATGTGCTCTGACAGGTCTGGTTCTGGTATCCTCTATCATGAAAGACCCCGCTGGTATGACTGGTCTGACTGGTGGCGATCTGTCTTCCGCAGCATTTGGCAACATCCCCGTTATCGGGCCTATTGTATTGACAATCGGTCTGATTACTTTCGCATGGTCCACAATCCTTGGTTGGAGCTACTATGGTGAAAGATGTTGGGTATACCTGTGTGGTCAGAAAGCAATCATGCCTTTCCGTATCGCATGGACAATCGTTGTATTCATCGGTTCCGTTGTCAGCCTGGATCTGATCTGGGGTATCGCGGACATCCTGAATGCTTTGATGGCATTCCCCAACTTGGTTGCTCTGCTTGGTCTGAGTGGCGTAATCGCAGCAGAAACCAAGAAATATCTGTTCAACAACAATATGGATGCATGGTCTGATGACGAAATCCCCGTTGTTGACAAATAATCAAAATCTTATCCTACCACGAATGGAAAGGCGGCTTTTATAAGCCGCCTTTTTTATATTTCTTTTTATATCTCCCATGGAGTAGGGGAAGGACAATTTTTGGAAAAAGAAAAAGAGCTGTTCATTTGAACAGCTCCTAACGTGAGTGACATGATTCGAACACGCGACCTTCTGATCCGTAGTCAGACGCTCTATCCAGCTGAGCTACACTCACATACGTGATTCACGCAAGAAATATATTACAAGAAAGTACATGTTTTGTCAATAGGTTTTTTGAGAATTCTTATGTATTTTTGAGGGGACAATTTGCAGCCCCTCAAAAATACGATTCTTTTTATTTTTTAGGAACGATGTCTGGGCAAAAATGGCAGTCTTTCTGCAATCTGAGAAGAATAAGAACGACTGCGGTGTGCCAATTTTTTAGGTATCTTGGAAATGCGGTGCACAACCCTTGTTCCCTTGATATAAGGCAGAGAGTGTAGGGGGATGCTTTCCGCATTTTGAAATGCCCGTACGACTTTTTCGTATAGTTCTTCCACATGATTTCCGAAAGTTTCCACGGAAAGACTTTCCATGGTGTTCTGGGATGTGGTGGAAAGATGTTCCCGCAAAGGTTTATCTGTCAGCACACGATAAAGCAGATCAGGCAGTTCTGCAGGATCATCAAAAAACATACCTGTTTCTCCATGAGTCATGAAGTTGACAATGCAGTCATCCCGTCTGGCAACAACGGGAATGCCTCCCGCCATGGCTTCCGCAAAGGTAAGCCCCTGGGTCTCTGACAGAGAAGCGCTGCAAAAAACATCTCCAAGCTGATAATACTTGCCGATTTCCGACCAGGGTTTCCCGCCTGTGAAAAGCAGATGGTCGCCAATGCCCAGGGAATCAGCGTATTTTTTCAGGTTTTCTATTTCCATGCCTTCCCCTACGATGACCATCATGGTATCCGGCAGTTTTTCCAGCAATTTGGGTAGAGCCCCAATAATAACGTCGATGCTTTTTTCCTTGGCAATACGCCCGATGGAAATGAGTACAGGTGTATCGGCTTTCAGTCCAAGGCTATGGCGCAGTTCCAGTATTTCCGCAGGATCATAATTAGATTTGCGGAAATGAGAAGTATCAATGCCTGTTGGAATGATGGAAATAGGTTTGTTGACACCGTAGCTGAGAAGCAGTCGCTCTGTTTTTTGGGTAGGCGCAATGACTGCCATGGCAGTATTGCAGAAGATGCGGCTGAATTCTCTGGCGCCTTCAGCGGAAATGAGATGTCCTCCGGCAATGTAATGAACGTAATCTTCGTACATGGTGTGATAAGTATGTACCATAGGAATGCCAAATGTGGTGGAAATGAGTTTTCCTAAAAATCCCAGAGAAAATTCCGTTTGTGTATGAATGATATCCAGTTTCAACTGGTGAATCTTACGCAGAATATGGGGCGGGCAGACAAAGCAAGCCCGATAATTTTTGACGAAAATAAAGGGCATACTGGGTAAACGGAAGATGTGATCGTCCGTTTCCTGCTGCTGCCGCGGGTCATAAGGCGTGAAGATATATACCTGATGTCCCCTTTTTTCCAGTTCCCGCCGCAAGGTCTGTACGGAAGTTGCGACGCCGTTGAGCTGCGGGAAATAGGTATCGGTAAAGATCCCGATATTCAATTTTGCCACCTCCTGTTTGTATCTTTCTTATGCGATTTTAATATAAAAGACATCCTTTGACAAGTAACATTCCGTTACGAACATATAAAGATTTTTTTAAGCCCCCTCTGTGTTACGGCTAAGAGGAAAAATATGATATACTGAAAGAAGAACCCAAAAGGAGGAAACACATCATGGTAAAGACATTGCATCCCAACCAAATACACGCCATATCCCATGGGACAGGCCCTATGCTGGTATTGGCAGGCCCTGGCAGCGGCAAGACCACGGTCATTATCCAGCGGATTCGCCGCCTGACGGAAAAAATGGGTGTGTCCCCCTATCGGATATTGGTCATTACCTTTACAAAAGCGGCGGCTGAACAAATGAAAACCAGATATGCCGCTTTGCAGGGGAAAACGGGTGCGATGTTCGGTACATTCCACAGCATCTTTTTCCGTATCCTTCGTCAGGCTTGCGGTTACAGTCTGGAACAGGTGCTTTCCGAAGACGAACGGCGGAACACCATGCAGAAACTGGTGACGGAAGCCCGCATTTCTGTGCAGGATCAGGAGGAATACATACAGCAGTTTTTCAGCCAGTATTCCCTCATGAAAAACCAATTGCAGGATGTCAGTGACTTTATGCCGGAAGGTTTGCCCAAAGATGAGTTTGTAGCTCTGACAAAGAAATTTGATGGCTGGAAACGGCGGAATGAAAAAATAGATTTCGATGATATGCTGACAGAATGCTATGATGTTTTGTCACAGGATGAAAAGACCAGAAAGATGTGGCAGGATCGTTTTGACTATATATTGGTGGACGAATTTCAGGATGTGAACCGAGCTCAGTACGCCTGCCTGCAAATGCTGGCGGCACCGAAAAATAATCTGTTCGTGGTGGGGGATGACGACCAGAGCATTTATGGCTTCCGTGGTGCCAGCCCTTCCTTTATGCTGGATTTTCCCAAAGATTTTCCAGGAATGGAAAAAGTTTTTCTGGATGTGAATTACCGTTGTTCCGGGCGGATCATCCGGCTGGCATCTCAGGTCATTGGTACCAATATGAGCCGCTATGAAAAGAACATCAAAGGCGATAGGGATTTGGGCGAGCGCATCAATGTTTTTGTAGCAAAAGACAGCGGGGAAGAAGCGGAGCTGATAGCACAGAAGATTGCCCGTTTATTGGAAGAAGGAATGCCCATAGAAGAAATTGCCGTGATTTTCCGTACCAATATTCAAGGGGGTGCTTTTGCCAGAGCATTGTTCCGTCGTGGGATTCCCTACCATCTGCGGGATGGGGGATTTCATTTGTATGACCATTGGATTGCAAGGGATTTGGCGGCCTATCTGTTCCTGGCGGAAAATCGTGACAGTGATGCCTCTTTGTTGCGAATTGTGAATAAACCGAAACGATATATCAGCAAAGACTTGTTGGCAGAGGCGGAACAGATGCCCTATGGCCTTCTGCGGAGCCTCCATGTCTGCCCCTCTTTGCAGAAATGGCAGGCAGAACATCTGGAAAGTTTGGAGGAAGACTTACGTCAGATTCAAAAACGAAAGCCTTACGAGGCTTTGCGGTATGTGCGGAAAGTGGTAGGCTATGACGAATATCTTTCAGATTATGCGGCTTATCGGAAAGCAAGCCTATCTAATATGATAGAAAACGCTGATGAAATTACGGAAACGGCTAAAGGAACGGAAAGCGGCACAGAGTTTGTGCGGAAAATGGAAGAATTGAGCCGTCAAATGAAAGAACAGTCCAAACAGAAAGGCAATACCCATGGTGTGACACTGACCACATTCCATGGGGCAAAGGGGCTGGAGTTTGGCGCGGTGTTCCTGCCTTCTCTGGCAGAAGGTATCATTCCCTATGAAAAAGGAAGAAAGGGAAGCGCATTGGAGGAGGAACGACGGCTGTTCTATGTGGGCTTGACCCGTACCAAAGACAGGCTTTTCCTTTCCTTTACAGAAAATCGCTATGAGAAGCCATTGAAGCCTTCCCGGTTCCTTATGGAAATGGGATTGGATGAACGTCTATTTTTCAAAGAAAATAGAAGAAAATTTTAAGAAAGAGTTAAAACATTCTAAGAACCCCCTTGTTATAATGAAAGAAAAACAAATGTGTTTCTATGTAAACGGGGAGGACAGCTATGAAATATTATCAAAAACAAAAACTCAAACAAAAGATTTTTGCTGTCATTGCGTTGGTGATTGCCCTGATTATGGTGCTGAGCCTGCTGACACCTGTTTTTGCCGCGGCTCCAAATACACAGACCGTCACGGCTGTTACCAATACAGATGTGGCAGAGCCTACGGCAGAACCAGGACAGGAAAAGACCATAGGCGGCGAACATTTTTCGCTGGATTTGCAGATGGGCTTCGACAATTCTTATATTGTAGAAAAAGTCACGCCTATGACGGCCACTTTGACCAACAACGGTGAGGCCTTTCGGGGGGAATTTCAGGTGAAGGTTTACACCTACGAAAACACAGACAGTGGTTTCCAGAAATACGCCCTGTATAGCCAGAAGCTGGAATTGCCGGAAGGCGCTACCAAACAGGTTTCCATGGAACTGGGACTGAATACGGTACGGCGGAATATGGAAGTGTCCTTGGTAGATGAGGGCGGCAATGTGGTATTTCAGAAATATGTGCCTGTGGATGCCCTTTCTCCAGAAACAGTGGCAGTGGGTGTTCTCAGCGAACAGCCAGCACAGGTGCAGTATCTGGCAGGCATGAATTTGTCTGAAAAAACTTCTGTATTTTTCCTGGATCGGGATACGTTCCCGGAATCCCAAAGTGTCATGGAAAATTTCGCGGTGCTTATCATCGACGATTTTGATACAGCTACACTGGGAGACGCTCAGAAAAAGGCTCTGAAAAACTGGGTGGATAATGGCGGACTTCTTGTGCTGGGCACAGGTGTGCAGGCACAGAAAGTTCTTTCCGGTTTGGATTTTGTAGATGTTTCTCTGAACGGTACCCAGAGTGTCAGCGGCATTTCCGCCCCTGACGGTACAGCTTTGTCTTTGTCTGCACCTTTGACCGTTGCGGGGATTTCCGCAGAAAAAGCGTCTGTGAAATGGGAGGCAAATGGTACGCCCTTGACTTCTCTCATGCCTTATGGCAGCGGATATGTACTGATGCATCATTTTGCTTTGGGTCTGGCACCTTTTGCCAATATGCCCCAGCAGACAGATGTGCTGGAAGGACTTTGCAGTGGTCTGTATGATATAGGAGAAGAAAGTGCAAGGGTGGAAATCGCCAATCAGCTTCGTTATGCCGCAAACAACTTCCCTTCTGTAGCTGGAAGTTCCATGGTTGTGATCTTTTTGGTTGTAGGCATTTATATTGTACTGGCTGGCCCTGTCATGTATATTGTGCTGAAGAAAAAAGACCGCAGAGAACTGGGATGGATCACCATTCCCGTATTGTCTGTTGTATTTTTGGGTGTGGTATTTGTGCTGGCAGGCAGAAGCACCTATCACAATGGTCTTATCAGCACAAAAGCCATTGTGGAAATGGAGCAGGACAGCAGTATTGGGGAAGCCCAGATTGCCATGGCTGTTAAAGTGCCTGGCAGCGGTGATGTGAACCTGCAAAGTGAACTGCCCATTCCTGTTCAGCCACAGGTGGATAACGGCTGGTATGACGGCAATGGCAAAGCAGAAGAAATAGATTACAAAGTCACCACAGGTGATGGCACAAACATCACTTTTTACAATAATATGGCATGGGAAACCAACAATGTCAGTGCCTCCACCACATTGGAACTGGGCGGCAGTGTAACCAGCAATGTAGCATTTGACGGAGAAAAAGTTGTTGGCACTGTGACAAACGGAACTTCTGTGAACTTTATGGATGCTTATCTGAAACTGGATTATGTATATATTCCTCTGGGGGAACTGCCAGCGGGAGAGACCATGGAGGTTTCTTATGATTTGAGTACGGAAAACATCAATGCCCGTTATGGAGAGCGACTGACCAATTTGGTTACAGGAGACGGTACAACAGTTTGGGATCAGGTGCAGAATGGTACCATTACGGAAGAAAGAGGATATACACTGCGCCGTGAGCAGGAGTTGATGGAAATCCTCCATAACTGGGATACGACAGAACAGAGTCAGTGGGAAAACAGCCAGATTACGTATGAATTTTTCGGCTTCAGTGATATGCCTATCTTTGACAGCGTGAAATATCTCAATGGAAAACCTGCAAGGGAAAATTACCTGACCATGTTCCATACGGTAGACACCAAAGATCTGAGCCGTGAAAAATCTTTTGACCTGCCGTTCACCGTTCTGCCGGAAACAACAGATCAGGCTGTGAATTATGACAACTGGAACAATTTCTGCGAAGTAAATAACTATATGGATACAGAACAGGAAGTGATTCTGCGCTATGCCGTTGGCGAAGGTGTGCGCATTGATGAAATCCAGTTTGCTTTCGATGAAAGCTACGGTTCCGGTATGTATGCAGACCCTCAGGTGTATAACGTGAAAACAGGACAATGGGAAGATTTTGTGGAAACATCTTATACTCCTGGCGAAGATTATATCAATGAGGAACGTGTGGTCCAGTTCAAAATGTATCTGGAACCAGGTGTGTATACCCATGCACCCAGAATGCGTGTGAAAGGAGGCGGTCTGTATGCTTGAAATGAAAGAACTGGTGAAACGCTACGGCAATTTTACGGCAGTGGATCATTTGACACTGACCGTGCCTGACGGCAGCATTTATGGCTTTGTAGGGCCAAACGGCGCCGGAAAGACCACCACCATGCGCATTATGGCAGGACTTTTGCAGGCAACAGAAGGCAGTATCTGGATGGATGATGTGGATATGACAAAAAATCCCAGACTGCTGCGGACAAAGATTGGATATATGCCGGACTTTTTCGGCGTGTACGATAACCTGAAAGTAACGGAATATATGGATTTTTATGCGGGAACTTATGAGATTCCCTATAAAGACCGAAAAGACATCATTGACGGTCTGCTGGATATTGTAGACCTGTCCCATAAAAAAGAGGCTTATGTGGATTCCCTTTCCAGAGGGATGAAACAGCGCCTTTGTCTGGCACGAAGCCTCATTCATGATCCGAAACTGCTGATTCTGGATGAACCGGCATCTGGTCTTGACCCTCGTGCCCGTGTGGAAATGAAGGAAATCCTCAAACAATTACAATCTATGGGGAAAACCGTTGTCATCAGTTCCCATATCCTGCCAGAATTGGCGGAGATGTGTACAGAAGTGGGCATCATCAATCAGGGGAAACTGGCGGCACAAGGGACTGTGCAGGAAATCATGCGGCAGCTGACCCAGAAACGCATTATTTATGTGCGTCCTTTGGCAGAGCTATCTAAGACAGTGGAAATCCTGCGGGAAATGCCTGCGGTAAAAGAAATTACGGAAAATACCAGCGATTTGGAATTCGTATTCGACGGCAATGAAGAAATGCTGGCGGAAATTTTGAAACATCTGGTGGAAAGCGGTATCGGAATCGTGTCTTTCCGTGAGAAAGAAGGCAATCTGGAAGAAATCTTCATGCAGGTGACAGGAGGTGCAGGCGTATGATGAATCCGGTTTTGCGGAAAGAAGCCATTACCACCATGCGAAGCTGGAAAACTTATGGCGCATTGGTGTTGTTTCTGGTGATTTCGGCAGTAGGTGCTATGCTGTATATTGATTTATCCATGTTCCAGAATCGTGATTTGAGCTTTGACCCTTCGGCTATGGTTTGGCTTTATGTGGTGCTGGCTGCGGTGCAGATGGGACTGGTGCTTTTGACGGCGCCGGCAGTGGCGGCAGGCAGTATCAGTGGGGAGCGGGAACGGCAGACATTGGATCTGCTGCTGGTGACAAAAATGAGCCCTCTTTCCATTGTGCTGGGGAAACTGGCATCCTCTTTGATGTATGTGATGCTGCTGGTGGTGGCAACATTGCCCATTTTCGCCATTGCTTTTTACTTCGGCGCTGTATCGGTGGTACAGGTGGCGGAAGTATTTGCCTTCGTGCTGGTGACAGCCTGCATGGTAGGCAGTGTTTCTGTATTTTTCTCCTGTCTGTTTAAACGCACCATCGTATCCATTGTGCTTATGTATCTGGTTATCGGATTTTTGTGCTTCGGTACTTTGGTACTGCTGGCGTTTTACTATATGTCTTATGACGGTTTGTATAATGGGGATATTCCTGTACTGGCAACCATTTTGATTCTCATTCCAAACCCCGGTGTGGCGTTTTTCTCCTTGATGGATGCTCAGCTGGGTACAGATGTGACATTTTCTCTGCTGCGTATGAGTGACCAGACTTCTGCAATCTATCAGTGGATGGGGACACATATTTGGCTGCTGCATCTGGTATTCGATCTGGTTGTGATTGTGGTGTTTGTACTGCTTTCTGCATACATCATCAATCCGGTGCGGGAAAAGAAGGTACGGAAAAAGAAGGGATAAGCCATGAAAGAATTTTTGCGTTTACTGGCTCCACTGCGGCATAAGCTTATGGCGGAGCGGTTTTTGAAATGGTTTATATATGGAGAAACAGCGGCAGGCATTTTATGCCTTGCCGTTGTTGTATTGTCCAAATTTTGGACAGAAATTCCGTCTTTGCCTCTCTGCGGCGTTTTTGTTTTGCTGGGGCTGCTCATAGCTCTTGGAGCAGCGTTTTTCCTGCGAAAAGTAACGGAAAAAGAAACGGCGGAAACGGCAGACGCCTTGGGCGGCGCGGAACGAATGATTACCACCATGGAGCTTTTGGGTAAAGGTGCCCAGAATCCCGTGGAGGAAATGGCGGTGGCAGACGGTTTTGCCAAAGCCAGAGAAATGGATTTTGCCAAACTTTACCGGATGCGCCTGCCTGTGAAGGTCATGCGTGTCCTTGCGCTGGTGGTGGTGCTCACCATTGGTGCTGGATTTATGCCTGTGCGGCGGGATAAGGATGCGGAGGTCTATGCCAATGCCCAGCTGGAGAGAATTGAGCAGGTGAAGAAAGAAGAGACGCCGGAGCTTTCCAAAGAGGAAAAGAAAGTCTTTCTGGAAGCGGCAAAGGCGCTGGAAAAAGATCTGAAAACAGCAAAAACCAAAAAAGCCGCTGAGGAAGCTGTGCGGGAAGCCCAGCAAAATATGAAACAACTGGAAAAGGAAAGTGTTTCCAAAGACTTAAAAGAACTGGCAGAAACCTTGAAGCAGGAAGAAAGCACAGCGGCATTGTCCGAAGCCTTGGAACAAGGAGATTCGTCAGCCATTTCCAAGGCAATGGAACAGTTATTGCAGAAAATGGCAGCCATGGATAAAGGTCAGGCGGCATCCTTAGCACAACAGCTGGCAGAAGCCGTGGAAAATATTAGTGATGCGGAACTTCAGGAGGCTCTGAAAGCCTTGGAAGAAGCCCTCGAAAATGGGGCAGACCCGTCAGAAGCGGGAGAAGCTCTGAAAAATGCCCTGCTTTCTCAGGCACAGATGAACAGCGCTCTCAGAAGCAGCCTGCAAAAACTTAACTGTAACGTTGGACAGCAAAGTCTGGCAAAAAAAGTGGAAAGTAACGGTGAATCCCCAGGCGGTGAAGGGCAGGGATCAGAAGGTGAAGGAGCCGGCGGTCAAACCACCAACGGCGGCAATGGCGGCACTGGCACTGGCACAGGTGGTCAGGGTCGTGGATTCGGTCATGCAGAGCCGGAAAAAATCTATACCCGTTCCGCAGCAGGCAAAGACGGTTATGATGCCCAGCTGAAAGGAACGGATTCAGAAGAAGGTCAGACCACTATAACGGAACACCGCACCATGGGGCAGGCAGGAACGTCCGTGCCTTATGATACGGTTTATGGTCAATACCGCAACGAAGCCATGGAAACACTGGAAAACAGCAGTGTGCCTTATGGCATGCGGGAACTGGTTTCTGATTATTTTGCCACACTGGAACGGTGAGAAAGAAGGGATTTTATATGAAAATCTGGAAAATAGCAGGTGTTTTATCTTTGTGTACGCTGGCAGGCTGCGGCAATCTTTCCGCCGAGGATGAACAGCAATTGAAAGATGGCTTGCAGGAAGCTTCCCAGCAGTTGGGCGGCGTTATGGAAGAAGCTGGCGCGGCTTGGGACAAAGCCCAGGCGGAAATCGAAGCGGAAATGGCAAAAATCAACTGGGCAGAAAAGATTTTTACGGAAGAAAACAGTGACGGAAAACCTGTCCGTGTGATCAAAAGCGATGGTACCACTGTGGAGGATATGGACGCCTTTTTGGAAGCTATCCATGTTTCTGACTGGACAAAGGTGGATGCATTGCCTGGGGATGTGACAGAAAGCGGCACTTTTGCCCTGCGGCAGAATGCCACCATCGAGCTGGGAGAAACGGTTTCCAATACGGATTATAAAATTGCCCAAATGACTGTTTATAAAGAAGGTTATGTGACACTGGAGATTCTGGGCGGCATGACGAAATATCTGGATATTCTCATTCCAAAGGAAAACTTTGTGGCAGTGTATCAGGTACCGGAGGGTGTGGCGGCATACTTACAGGATTGCGCCGCTTAAATGACAGGCAGAGAGGAGGGGGACGATGCACTTTGCTCAGCCCCTTTTGGGAGGATTGGTACTTCTTGCGGTGCCGATCATCCTGTTGATGTACTTATTAAAACAAAAATATAAAGAAAAACAGGTGCCAAGCCTGTATCTTTGGGAAAAGGTGCTGACCCAGACAAAGGCACAGGAGCCATGGCAGAAGCTGCGGAAAAATCTGCTGATGTTCTTGCAGATCGCGGCGGCTGTCCTTCTTGCACTTGCCTTGTCCGGCCCTTATCTCATGGGGAAAATACAGGTGCGGGATTACATCATTGGTTTGGACTGCTCTTTGAGTATGCAGGCCACAGATGTGGAAAAAAGCCGTTTTGATGCCGCAAAGGCAGACTTGATGGAACTTTTGGAAAATACAGCACCTGGTTCTCGTTTTTCTCTGGTGACGCTTACAGATACGCCCACCCTTGCTGTCAGCGGCGGGGAAAAAGATGTGGTTCTGCGTATGGTAGAAAATGCCTCTCCCACAGCGGGCGGCGTTAATTGGGAGGAGGCGAAAAGTCTGCTTTCAGCGGAACAGGAAGCTTTGGGCGGCGAAATCGTGGTGTATACGGATGGATACGGCAATCTTGGCACATTATCCGCAACAGAACAGGTCTATGCAGGAGATGGGGAGAATACAGCGGTGACACTCCTTTCCCATACAGCCCAGGAAGATGGATTGTATGTCATGGCAAGGCTCCATCACTATGGCAAAAGCGACCAAGAGAAAACCATTACCCTTTATGCGGATGGTGCGGCCTTTGACACCAAAACTGTCACAGTGGCAGCCGGAGCGGATACGGACGTGGTATTCCGTGGCGTTCCTGGGGAAACAAAAACGCTGGAAGCGCGGATTTCTCCAGAAGATGCCCTGATGGCAGATAACAGCCGTTTTGCGGGATTGGCGGCGGCAGAACAGCAGAAAGTACTGCTGGTTTCCAAAAGCAATCTCTTTCTGGAAAAAGCCCTTTCTCTGTCCGATCAGGTGGAACTGTATCAGACAGATACTTTGCAGGAAAATCTCTCGGGTTACAGCTTGTATGTGTTTGACGGTGTACTGCCGGAAACCATGCCGACGGACGGACATTGGCTCCTCATCAATCCACCCAGTGGAAATGGTATCGTGGAAACGGGGGCAGAACGGGAATTTGCGGCGGATGTCCGTGGACTTGCAGACAGTGGTCTGGAAAACTGTGGTGACATTTCCTTTGCCCTGGCAAAAGGAACGCCTCTTTCTGCTTCCTGGGGCACAGCCTTTTTGCAGGCAGAAGGGCAGACCTTGGGGCTTTATGGAGAAACTAACGGCAGAAAAGTGGCAGTTCTAGGTTTTGACCTCCATGACAGTGACTTCCCTTTGCAGACGGAATTTCCCATCTTGTTGTATCGTTTGATGGAATGGTATTTCCCTACCAATGGTTCAGGGGTTTCCCAAGTGACGGCGGGAGAACAGGTGAGCCTTTCTCTGCTGCCTACCACAGAAACAGCAAAGGTAGTCACAGCCGCAGGCAAAGAGATTTCTATTGCACCGCCATTTCCACCACAGACATTGACGGAAACAGCAGAACCGGGGCTTTATACTCTTAGAGAAACAGACAGCGCGCAGAATGTGACAGAAACGCCCTTTGGTGTCAATGCGAAAACCGAAGGAGAATCGGATTTGTCCTTGCGGGGAGAACAGGCGGAACAGACACAATCCACAACGAAAGAAATTCAAGGCAGCAGAAGCATCCTCAAATGGGTACTGTTGCTGCTCCTTGTGGTATTACTTGTAGAATGGCGGGTGAATTGCCGTGAACATTGATTGGCAGCAGCCGTACTGGCTGATTTTATTGATTCCCGTAATGGCAGCTATACTGTTTTTTGCCAAAGGTGGACAGTTTGCGTCACCATTTCGGAAAAAAGTGCATACCATCATGCGGGCGGTACTTTGTTTTGTGCTGATTCTTGCCATGGCAAACCCCACATTGCTTATGACAGCCAATACCACCACAACGGTATTTGCCGTTGACCGCTCCGCCAGCGTGGAGAAAACGGAAGGAGAGGTACAGACCTTTTTGCAGGAAGCTCAGCAGGCCAAAGAAAATCGAGACCAGTTGGGTTTGGTTTCCTTCGGAAAACGGGCAGGGGTGGAACTGACGCCGGATAAAGATACCAATGTAACGGCAGGATTTCTGTCTTTGGTGGATAAAGGCGGCAGTTCTCTGGAAAATGCCCTGCGGCTGTCCGCATCTCTTTTGCCGGATGGCACAGCAAAACGGATTGTCCTCCTGTCTGACGGCAACGAAACAGAAGGGAATGCTTTGCAGCAGGCAAGAGCATTGGCGGCACAGGGCATCACCGTGGATGTATATCCGCTGGTGTCCGAAGAACAGCCGGAAGTGCAGCTGACGAAGCTTGAATTGGCAGAAGTCATCAACATCAACAGCCGCTATGAATTGGCATTGCAGATTGACGCAAATATTGATACTACGGCGCAGGTGCGGCTGTACAAAGGCAATACCCTCATTGCCGATGAATCTGCGGAAATCCATAAAGGCGAAACCCGTATGGTATTTTCCGATATTACCACTACTGGCGGCGGTGTAACTTATCGGGCGGAAATTGTTCCGGCGCAGGACACTATGGCAGAAAACAACCGGGTTTATGCCTATACTTATATAGAAGATATTCCCAGAGTCCTCATTGTGGAACAGGAGGACAGCGGCAGAGAATGGGAAAGCATGCTTTCCGGTCAAGTGGCTGTCCAGAAAGTGACAGCAGGCAGTGCACCCACTGCCATGGAGCAGCTGGGAGCTTATGACGGCGTCATCCTTGCCAATGTATCGGCAGAAAATCTGCCGGATGGATTTTTGACTGCACTGGAAACTTATGTCCGCACCACTGGCGGCGGTCTGTTGGTCAGCGGCGGTGAAAATGCTTTTGCGCTGGGCGGTTATCAGAATACTCCGCTGGAGAAAATGCTCCCTGTGGATATGGATTTGAAAACAGAAGGGCAGAATTCTGATTTGACTATGATTATGGTCATTGACCGTTCCGGCAGTATGATGGACGGTAATTATGGCGTTTCCCGTATTGACATGGCAAAAGAAGCGGCCATCCGCAGTCTGGATCATTTCCAGCAGGGTGACCGGGTAGGCGTGGTGGCTTTTGACTCTTTTCCCGAATGGGTGATGGAACCTTGCAATGTCACAGAAAACAAAGACGCTCTGACGAATGCCATCGGCAGTATTCAGGCGGACGGCGGTACCAGCATATTGCCTGCCCTGAAAATGGCAGTGGATGCCATGAAGGAAGAAAATACCAAACAGAAGCACATCCTCCTTTTGACAGACGGTCAGGCGGAACAGTCCGGCTATGACAGCCTTTTGGCAGAAATGCGCCAGCGGAATATTACCCTTTCTACGGTAGCCGTAGGGGGCAGCGCAGATACACAGTTATTGCAGCGTTTGGCGGAAAACGGCAATGGGCGGTATTACTTTACGGACGAATTTACGGATTTGCCGGAGATTTTCGCAAAAGAAACCATTCTGGCAGGGAAAGAATTCATCAATAACCGGACATTTTATCCTGAGCAGCAGGATGCTTCTGCCATTTTGTCGGGCATTGACGCTGTGACGGAACTGGACGGCTATATCAGCACCACAGCAAAAGCCAGAGCGGACAAAGTGCTCATCAGTGACAAGGAAGAACCCATTCTGGCCACATGGCAGTATGGTCTGGGCAGAACGGTGGCATGGACACCTGACGTACATGGACAATGGACGGAGAAATGGTTGGCATCAGACAGCGGTGTCAAAATCCTCCGCAATGCTGTTTCCTGGATGATGAAAAACAACGCCATGACGGATATGACCCTGACGGCAGAAGCCGGGGAAGAAGACAGCGTTTTGCGGCTGACCATGCCTTTTTCCGAGGACGTATCTCAGGTGCAGGTGACGGTGGTTTCTTCTGACAATGAAACAGAAACGGTGCAGATGCAGTCAACGGCTCCGGGGATTTATGAAGGTGTCTTTTCTTCGGCAAAAGAAGGGGCTTATCTGGCGGCAGTGCAGGTGGCGGAAAAAGACGGAACCACTACCAATGCCAATACGGGATTTTATCTGTCCTACCCCAAAGAGTACGACATGACCACCAGAGAAAACGGCAGTCAGCTCCTTCAGCAGATTGCGGAAAGCACTGGCGGCAGAGTGTTGACCAGCGGCAGTGAGGTTTTCGCGGCAGATGCGGCACAGTCTGTGAAACATCAGTCCATGCAGAATCCTTTGCTGATACTGGGTGTACTTCTGCTCCTGCTGGATATTTTCCTGCGGAGATTCCCGATGGCATTGCAGAAGGCAGAAGGAGCCCTTGCAGTACGGAAAAACAGAAAACAGGAAAAACAGGTGAAAAAAGCAGAAAAGCCTGTGAAATCCACTGCAAAACAGGTGGAAAAAGAACAGCCGCCTCAGGAGAAAGAGAAGAAAACAACACCTGCGGAAAAACCGGCGAATACGCCAGAAGAGCATAAAAATACAACACAACGGCTTCTGGACGCCAAAAAACGCCGCGGAAAGTAGGTTTGTGAACCAATTATGTAATAAAAATGTAAGGAAATTTATTATAATTGATATTGTTTTTTTCATACGGCTTCGCTATGATAGAAGAAGTATTGGTTTCTGGTATAATGTATGTCTGAATCCAATACACTTGTATGGGCGAAGCCGTTTTTCTGTCATTGCGGAAAAGCGAAAACAACTGTTATAGAAAGTTGGGGGTTTATTTGCAAAAGGGTGTAAGAAGCCACAGGCGGGAAGCCCGTCATGAGGCGCATAAAAAGAAAATAATGATCGGGGCATTGATAGTGGTTCTGGTGGTTCTGGCAGGTGTTCTGGGATATTATTTTTATCACAGACATCAGGTGCTGAAACTCCTTTCTGCAGAAGGCATTTATCAGGGCGTGACCGTAGACGACATTTCTCTGGAAGGCATGAGCCAGGAAGAAGCACTGGCAACACTGGAAGAAAAGTATGTGACAGAAGTCAATGGGCAGGTGCTCACATTCCAGTTTGATGAGGAAACAAAATGGGAGGTGCCTTTTACAGACCTTGGCGCTGGTTACCATTTGGAAGAAGCCGTGGAACAGGCCTACAACACCGGCAGAGAAGGCACGGACAAAGAACGTTTTCAGGTAGGGGCGCAGCTGCTGAAAGACGGTATTGATATTCCTTTGGAATATTCTTATGACACAGAAAAAATGAAAGCGAAACTGACAGAAATCGCTGGAGAATTCGACCGTCATGCCGTAGACAGTACTGTCAGCCGGAAAAACGGAAGATTTGTGGTAACGCCGGAAGAAACCGGTCGTGTGATGGATCAGGCAAAAACAGAAGCCAATGCGGCTACTGTTTTGGATACCCGTATGAGCGGCACTGCCAAAATTGAGGCGGAAGTGGAAGAACCTAAGATCACAGCAGAGGCAAACAGCCATGTAACAGACCTGATTGGCTCTTTCAAGACCACTTATACCATGAGTGACAAAAACAGAAATACCAATCTGGAAGTGGGCTGTAACTATATCAACGGCACGGTACTGGCGCCGGGAGAAACATTCTCCGCCAATGTGGAATTGGGCCCTCAGACCTATGAAGGCGGTTACAAAGACGCTGCCGTATACAACAACGGCAAAGTGGAAAAAGACGTTGCCGGCGGTGTATGTCAGGTAACCACAACATTGTATAACGCAGTCATTGATGCGGAATTGGAGATTGTGGAACGCCATCCCCATTCCATGACCGTAGGTTATGTGCCTTTGGGTCGTGACGCGGCAGTGGCAGGCAATTACAAAGACCTGAAGTTTAAGAACAATACAGAATATCCTGTATTGATCGAAGCTTATGCCAGCGGCGGAAATCTGGTCATGAATATTTATGGTCATGAAGTCCACAGCAGCAGCCATCGTGTGGAATATGAAACGGTTTACGAGGAAACCATACCCAAACCGGCAGAAGTTGTGACAGAAGACCCGAATATGCCTGAAGGGGAACGGAAGGTAACTTCCAACGGGAAAACTGGCGCAAAGGTAAGTGTATACAAAATCGTTTATGAAAACGGGAAACAGGTGAGCCGGGAATGGTTCAGTTCTTCTTCTTACCGCGCAACAGCGGATCAGGTGACCGTAGGCACCAAGAAAGCGGAAGAAAAGAAAGAAGAAGCGAAAGCAGATACGGCATCCACAGAACAGCCAAGCTTTGGCATTCAATAAGCATACAAAGGTGTTTGCAGACATTGCAGACACCTTTTTTGTATTTCAAAATTCAGAAAGGGGAACGAAAAATTTCTGTTCCTGTGATACAGACTGTGGTAAAATAGTACACAGGGAAAAGAAACATAGCCGTGCTGTGGGACTGCCTAGTGCGGCTTCTTTTTGCATAAAGGTGCTTCTGACCGAAAAAGGAGATTTGATAGTATGTTTGAAATTGGTAAGATTCCGCCGCAGATACTGGAGCGGATCGTTTTAGACCCGGTGACACACAGCAAAGTCCATCGGGAAGATATTGTGGTACGTCCCAAAACCGGGGAAGACTGTTCCGCTATGGACCCCAAAGAGGAACTGTGCGTGTTCTCCACAGACCCCATTACTGGCGCAACAAAAGACACTGGTTATCTGGCAGTACATATCAACTGTAACGATGTATTTTCCGCAGGTGCAGAGCCTGTGGGGATTTTGATGACAGTGCTTCTGCCGCCTCAAAGCGATGAGGCTATGCTGGAAGAACTCATGCACGGAACTCTGAAAGCGGCTGCGGAACTGGGCATTGAAGTGCTGGGCGGCCATACAGAAGTGACAGATGCGGTAACAAAACCTGTCATTTCCGCTACGGTTATCGGTAAGACCAGAAATCGGAAAATGGTTTGTACTGGCGGCGCAGAAGTGGGACAGGATGTCATCATGACAAAATGGGCAGGTCTGGAAGGCACTGCCATCATTGCCCACGAACATGAAGATGTGCTGGTACAGCGCATTGACAAAGAACTGCTGGAAGAAGCCAAGGACATGAAAGGTTACCTGTCCGTAGGCACAGAGAGCCGCATTGCCATGGAACACGGCGCAACAGCTATGCATGATGCCACAGAAGGCGGCATTTTAGGGGCAGTGTGGGAACTGGCGGAATGTTCCGGAAAAGGCGTACAGGTCTTTGCGGACAACATTCCCATCAAAGAAGTGACAAAGGCTGTCTGCAAAGAAGCAGGCATTGAACCTTTGCTCCTGATTTCCAGCGGCACCATGATTATTTCCGCCTTTGACGGAGCGGGTCTGGTGGAAAAACTGGCATCTGCCGGTGTGGAAGCGGCTGTCATTGGTCGTATTACAGAAAGCGGAAAGACCATTTTGGAACAGGGCAGAGAAAGAGAATTGGAACAGCCAAAAAGCGACGCTCTGTATCAGGTGAAATTATAATTACGAAAGAGAAGGTGTAGAAATGAGAGATTTTACAGCAAAACATGTGGCGGTTCTGCCGCCTTCCGGCATTCGGAAATTTTTTGATATTGTAGCCACCATGGACAACGTCATTTCCCTTGGCGTTGGGGAACCGGATTTCAAAACACCGGAACGTGTGCGAAAAGCCGCCATGGATTCTCTGGCAGAAGGCAAAACAAGATATTCCTCCAACTGGGGCATGCCCAAACTGCGGGAGGAAATTGCCCATTATCTGAAACGCCGTTTTGATCTGGATTATGACATAGACCAGATTCTTTGTACCATCGGTGCATCTGAAGCCATTGACGTGACACTGCGTACTGTTCTGGAACCGGGGGATGAAGTGCTGGTGGTGGAACCTTCCTATGTGGCATATAAACCTGCCATCCAGTTACAGCATGGGGTAACTGTGGTGGTGACCACCAAAGCGGAAAATGATTTCAAGCTCATGCCGGAAGAACTGGAAGCAGCCATCACACCCAAAACAAAGGCGTTGATTCTGCCTTATCCCAATAACCCCACTGGTGCTATCATGGAACGGGAGGATCTGGAACGGATTGCCCCTGTTTGCATCAAACACGACTTGCTGGTGATTTCCGATGAAATTTATGCGGAACTGACTTACGGCGGCAAAAATCATGTATCCATTGCTTCTGTGGAAGGCATGAAAGAGCGGACAGTGGTACTCAACGGCTTTGCAAAGTCTTTCTCCATGACAGGCTGGCGTCTGGGCTATGCAGCTGGCCCGAAGGAGCTGATGAAAGTCATCAATAAGGTACATGCTTACATCATCATGTGTACCCCTACCATGAGTCAGTATGGCGCCATTGAAGCCCTGCGGGATGATGCTCTTTGCGACAGCGATGTAGGGGCTATGCGTGAGGCTTATGACGAAAGACGGCAGTATCTGGTGAAAGCCCTCAATGATATGGGGCTGACATGTTTTGAACCCAGAGGGGCATTCTATGTGTTCCCTTCCATTGCTGTGACAGGACTGACTTCTCAGGAATTCTGCGAACGACTGCTTCATGAAGCCAGCGTGGCAGTGGTGCCGGGCGATGCTTTCGGCAAAAGCGGCGAAGGACATGTGCGCATTTCTTACGCTTATAGCATGGATCAGCTTCAGACAGCTATGGAAAAAATCCGTGAATTTTTGCAGAAAAACGGCTGGCTGAAGGCATAAAATAAACAAACAGAAAAATAAGGAAGCTGGAATCTTTTGTCATGATAAAGATTCCGGCTTTTTTGTTTTTTATGAAGAAGTTCGAAAGGCTTTCCTAGCGTTTTGCCTGATTTCTTAACGGTTCATTAATTGACAGGCAAAAGGAAATATGAGATGATATGTTCTAATTTGAAAGGAGTGTGACAAAAAGAATGGACGCGGACAGCGATACGGACGCCAACTTAACAATTCCAAAGCGTTTTGATGTCAGAAAAAGAGAGTAAGGTGTAGTCTGCCCGGAATCGGAAGGGGGAGAGTATGCCTTTTTGTGTTTGTAAGAATGTATAGAACATCATTATTTTTGGAAGAATCAAAACGGAGGAATGAGAAATATGAGTTGGGAACCTTTATTGTTACAAGTAGTGTTGATTGCGTTGAACGCCATATTTGCAAGTGCGGAAATCGCGGTCATTTCCACAAATGAAACGAAATTGAAGAAAATGGCACAGGATGGAGATAAACGGGCAGGACGTCTGGTGAATCTGACAGAACAGCCTGCAAGATTCCTTGCCACCATTCAGGTAGCCATCACCCTGGCGGGGATGCTCTCCAGTGCGTTTGCGGCAGAAAGCTTCGCGGGCCCTCTGGCGGCGGCTCTGGCAGCCACAGGTATCGGTATTCCGGAAAATGTACTGAAATCTGTGTGTCTGCTGGTAATCACTGTTGTTTTGGCGTACTTTAACCTGGTATTCGGGGAACTGGTGCCAAAACGTGTGGCCATGAAAAAGTCCGAATCTTTGGCATTGGGTCTTTCCGGTCTGCTTGCGGCGGTTTATAAAATTTCCGCTCCCTTGGTATGGCTGCTGACTGTTTCCACAAACGGCATTTTGCGTCTGGTGGGCATTGATCCTAACGACAACGGCGAAGAAGTTTCCGAGGAAGAAATTCGCATGATGCTGGAAGCAGGCAATGAAAAAGGTACTTTTGATGAAGAAGAAGTGGAAATGATTCAGAACGTATTTGCTTTTGATGATACATCTGTGGAAGAAGTATGCACCCATCGTGTGGATGTGGTGATGCTGGATATGGACGACGATATGACTGTCTGGGAAGAAACCATTCAGAACAGCCGCTTTACCTATTACCCCATCAGTGGGGAGGACGATGACGACATCATCGGTGTGCTGGATACAAAAGACTTTTTCCGTCTGGCAGACAGAAGCCGGGAAAGTGTCATGGCAAATGCCGTAGACAAACCTTATTTTGTGCCGGAAACAGTAAAAGCAGACGTACTGCTGACCAATATGAAGCGGGAAAGAAAATATTTTGCCATTCTGCTGGATGAATACGGCGGTTTGAGCGGTATTATCACCCTGCGGGATATTATGCAGCTTCTGGTGGGCGACTTCTACGAAGAGGAAGAAGAAGTGGAAGAAGCGGAAATTGTGCGTACCGGCGATATGGAATGGAAAGTTGCCGGCAGCGCGGATCTGGAAGAAGTGGCAGAAGCTTTGGCTGTGACACTGCCAGTGGAAGAATATGAAACCTTTGGCGGTTATATCTGCGGTGTATTGGGGCATGTGCCTGATGACGGCACATCCTTCCTGGTGGATACGGAAGAAATGCAGATTCAGGTGCATAACGTGGATAACCACCGAATTTTGGGCACCACAGTCCTTGTGAAACCGAAAAAAGAAGAAAATACAGAAACGGAATAAAGAAGAAAAGGGCAGAGAGAAATACTCTGCCTTTTTTAGTTTTCATTGAAGGTACAGGGGAAAAAGCGTATAATGGGGGCATAGACAAAGAACCGAAAGGGGGACTTTTTCATGGATGAAAAACTGCAGAAACTGAAAGACTGGATTGCAGAGTGTGACAATATTGTATTTTTTGGCGGTGCTGGCGTGTCTACGGAAAGCGGTATCCCCGACTTCCGTGGGGAAAAGGGGATTTTTACAGCCATCAGCGAATATGGCTATCGTCCGGAAATCATATTGAGCCATTCTTTTTTTGAGGCACATCCCGATATTTTCTTCCAATATTATAAAAAGAATTTGCTCTATCCCGATGCAAAACCCAATGACTGCCATAAGGCATTGGCGAAACTGGAGGAAATGGGCAAGCTGAAATCTGTTGTTACCCAAAACATCGACGATCTGCATCAGAAAGGCGGCAGCAAACGGGTGCTGGAACTCCATGGCACATTGTACCGGAATTACTGCCTGAAATGCGGCAAGGAATTCGATTTGGATTATGTGACCAAAGACGAAGGCATTACCCGATGTGACAAATGCGGCGGCATTGTCCGTCCTGATGTAGTGCTTTATGAAGAAGGTCTGGATGAACATACCATTGAAGAAGCAGTTCATGATATTTCCCATGCCCAGATGCTTATCGTAGGTGGTACCAGCCTGAATGTATACCCTGCGGCAGGGCTTCTTCATTACTTCCGGGGCAAGTATCTGGTACTCATCAATAAGTCTGCCACTAGCATGGATAAAAAAGCGGATCTGGTCATTGCGGAAAATATCGGCGAAGTATTCCGGAAAGTGGTGCTGGCAGAAAGCTGATAAAATCAGGGTTTTTGAAAAAAGAGAAAAAAAGTCTGAAAAAAATGAAAAAAGGTATTGACAATATGGATAAGCTTTGCTAGAATAAATCCTGCGCTGTGAAATGCGCTGTGAACTTTGAAAATAGAATAGTGAATGAAACTTACAACCCATAGTCAATTCAACAGCAGAGTGATCTGCTGATAAAATGACAAGAGTTTGCCGGTTTCGAAAAAACCGGAGGATAGCCAGATTGACTGGCTAGGTCAACTCAAAGCGTGCAAGTCGCTGGGCTTTATGCGTGACTTTTCTACGAAAACTCACTTATAAAATTTCCAACCGACGATGCCGTTTGTAAATTTTAACATAAGAGTTTGATCCTGGCTCAGGATGAACGCTGGCGGCGTGCTTAACACATGCA
>OLVR01000274.1_pt1 | contig 75762 bp, 48 predicted proteins | sample 1673261 | NCBI WGS metagenome assembly OLVR01 (sample SAMEA3178938, study PRJEB25190) | human gut metagenome | biome: human gut; feature: human-associated habitat; material: faeces | place: Austria | collected 2013 | reverse complement strand
CGGGCCTCGATCTGCTTTTTGAGCTCGGACGCATAGGTGGTCACATCCTCGCTCGCCGTGCCGATCATGACCGACAGGAACAGCGGTTCGTCTACCGGGGCGCTGTCCAGCACCTTGTTCAGGTATTCGGGACGCGAATTGGTCGTACCGATATGGAAACAGTCGTTGTCCATGTGGTATTCGTCGGAACCGATGCCGCGCCAGTCGGTGCCCGCATAACCGCCTTCGAGGCAGTAGGGCTGTACGTTCCAGGCCACGGCTTCGCCGTCGACCATCTGCTTGAGGGTGTGCATACCGGCCTGCCTGAGGTAATGCCGTGTCAGCGAGCAATAGAACGAGAAACCGCTGTAACGGTCGGTCGTCGGGGAGCCGTCGCCCATCATGGCGCCCATCTCCTGGCCGCCTTCGTTCATCACCTGCTCGTACCAGGTGAAAACACGCGGCGCGAGGTCTACGATGGCGGGGTTGATGATCCACGTCACGGGGACGTCGCCGTAGGCGGCCGACTCCTCGATCGTGTAGGGCATGTAGATCATCGTATGCAGCAGGTTGTCGCCGTCGGAGACGAGCATCGCGATATAAACGGTATTGGGCTCGGCCTTGAGCGCCTTGGGTTCGATGGGCGTACCCTGCACCGAGGGGAACGAAGACATGACGGTCATGTTCTCGACCGAAATGAACGGCACCATGAAATACCCGTATTCGGCGAAGAGCTTGTCGGCCTTCAATTCGTCCGTCCAGCCCATGATCTGGGTGCCGGCGGGGTATTTCTTGACGATGTTCTCGTAATATGCGCACTGGTCATGATCCTGGATGTCGAGGAAATAGGTGAACAGGCGGTTGGCAACCACGTAGTCCTTGTTGGCTGCGCCCCAGCTCTCCTGGAAATCGGTGGTCATGTGCGACCAGGTGAAAGCCACGTCGCGGTTGGCCGTCTCGAAATAGTTTTCCACGAGCCAGTCGACACACTCGATGTTGGTCTTGAACATCCCGCGCAGATCCCGGATCACCGGAAAATCGTACCCCTTCACCTCCTCGTAAAGGCGGGGTGAAACGATCAGGGCGTCGGTCTGTGCCGCGATCGTGGTCGCCGCCTCGATCGTGGCCTCGACCAGTTCGGGATCATAGATGACTACGCCCTTGATATGCTTCTTATACTGCTCGACAAGCGCCGAGAACCCGGGATTGGACTTGGTCGCATCGAGCGTGAGGGTCTCCTGCGGAATATCCTTCAGCACACGATCGAGCCAGAACTGCCCCATCTGGGCCATGTCGTGCGGGCCGGTCTTCCAGCCGCCGTGGTTGTCCTTGCAACGGCTGTTCATCACATAGATCTTCTGTTCGCTGTCGCGGTTGACGATACCCTGCAGGCCGATGGCAGCGACCTGCCCCTCGATATCGTCGTTTTGCAGGTCTACGATGACAAGCGATTTGGTCGGGGTTTTGACTTTCGGATAGAGCCTGCCCGTCAGGTCGACGTCCGTGGCAGCCTGGCCGCAGCACGAACCGCCGTTCTGGCACGAAGCGAGCGTCATCAGACAAAGCAGGGAACCGAAACAATAGGTCAAAGTTTTCTTCATGAGTTTTAAGTAGGTTTTATTAGGATTTCTATTATAAGTCTTTGCGCAGGTTTTCCAGGATTTCGCCTACGGAGAGGTCGGCCCGGCAGATCACCTTGTCCGAAGCCCCGTAGTACAGGGCGATGCGGTCGCCATCGACCAGATGGCCGTTGGTGAAGATGACATTCCCGAAGAAGCCTTCCAGTTCGTAGGGTTCCTCAGGCTCCATGACGGGCGTGCGGCTGCGCGCCAGCACCTTCGACGGGTCGGCGGCGTCGAGCAGCATCGCACCCAGGCAATAGCGGTGCGAAGCGTCTGCGCCGTGGTAGATCATCAGCCACCCTTCGCCCGTACGGATCGGGGCACACCCGGACCTATGCGGGCGCTGTCCCACATCCCCTTGCGGGTACGGGCCACACACCTGTGGTTTCCCCAGTGGCGGAGGTCGGGGCTCTGGGCGATCCAGATATAATTCCCGCCGATCTCAGGGCTACTCGGGCGGTGCAGCATATAATATAGGTCACCGACCTTCTCGTCGAAGAGCGTGCAGTCCTTATTGTGCGGCGGCAGCACCAGCCCGTAATCGGTGAAACGGCGCCAGTCCGACGTGCTGCGCATCCGCACCGCCACGCCATTGGCCGAGACGGCCGTATAAGTCAGGTAATACTGCGTGCCGATCTGCGTGACGCGGCAGTCTTCGATCCCGTACGCTTCGTAACGGTCGCTGCCCGTCAACGGCGGATACCCCGCCTCCTCGCGGAAACGGATGCCGTCGGTGCTGCTCACAAGCCGCAGGTGGGACATCGTCGTGAGGAAATCCTCGCCCTTGTAATTGATGACCCTCGGATCCGAGAGGTCGAGTTCGGGGGAGGCGGCCGGGACACGCATCACCGTCACGCGGTTCTGCGCGTCGAGCACCGGGAAGCTGATCTCCCCTTCGGCCTGTGCAGGGCGTTCGGCGACCCTGACCAGCATCCAGACCTTCCCGTCGTAACGGAATACACCGGGATTCAGCAGGCATTCGATCTGCATCGAGGGTTGGCTCGGACACAAATCTTCGGGGCTCAGGATCGGGTTATGTGCGTAGCGCATGGTCAGTGGTTTTTTTGTAATTCAAAAGTAGATTATATTCCGCGCCGAATTGTATACAATACTACCAAAATGGTATAATCACAGGATACCCGCAAGAACCCGTGAATGTTCCATACGGACACATTAAATACTAATAATCAGCAACAAACAGTATGATTAAGGCACACCTCCCGCCCGAAAAATCCGTATACTCCCTTCCCCGGGCCGTTCCCGGCAGCCCCAAACCATCCCGCCCGCACATCCCCGTCCGACGGCCGGCCGCCATTCCCGTACCCGCCCCCGAAACCACCCCCGGGAACCATCCCCCGAAACTACCCCCGGGCACCTCCCCCGCATCCGCCCGGAACCACTCCGGAAACATCCTCGAAATCCCCCGCCCGAAACCATCCTGCACCCACCCCCGGGAACCGGCCTTGAAACCATCCCTGCAACCACCAACTCTCGAAACCATTCCCGGAACCATCTCCGAAACCACCGCTCCCGGAACCGACCTTCAGACTCCGGCCCTCCCCGGCCCCTCCGCAAACCGGGGCATTTCCCGCGTTCCAAGGCCATCCGCCCCGGGCAGGGGACACTCCCGGGCACGAATATCGACCGGGAGTGATAAAATAATGCCCGATAATGCTAAATTTTCTCATAATTATTCTTAATTTTACCACATATTTTTAGAATGATGACTATTAATCCAAAACTTATTTAATCTAAGGAACACCTATGAACAAACTCTTTGCAAGTGTGCTGCTATGCGCCGCGTTATTGGGTTCCGGGATTCTCCGGGCTGATAACATCGTTATTTCCAACAGGAAAAGCTCTATCCTGATCACGGCCCAAAAGGGTGAATCGCCCCGGATACAGTACTTCGGCCCCCGGCTGGCGAATCCCGGCGACGTATTCGACAGCGGGAGCGCCTTCAACGACCCGGTATACCCCCAGTTCGGCGTCCAGTGCTCGCGTGAAACAGCCATTCAGGCAACCCACAACGACGGCAACATGTCGCTCGAACTGGTCGTGGAGTCGGTCACCAGGGAGAACCGCGACGGCGGCCAGGTCACGGCGATCGCGACCCGAGACAAATTCTACCCGTTCTATGTCACCATCTACTACAAGACCTATCCCGACTGCGAGGTGATCGAGACCTGGACGGAGATCCGCCACCTGGAAAAGAAACCCGTCACGCTCTACCGTTTCGCGTCGGCCTTCCTGCCCGTGCGCCGCGGCGACAACTGGCTCTCGCACTTCCACGGCCCCTGGGGCGCCGAGGCATACCTCTACGAGGAGGCGCTGAGAGACGGCATGAGGGTCATCAAGGACAAGGACGGCGTACGCAATACGCAGAACAGCTGCCCGTCGTTCATGCTCACGCTCGACGGGCGCCCCGACGAACAGCATGGCATGGTCATCGGCGGCACGCTGGCATGGAGCGGCAACTACCGTATCGCCATCGACAACGACAATGCCCACACCACACGCATCTTCGCCGGCATCAACGAAGACCAGTCGCAATACATCCTCGAACCGAAAGAGGTCTTTACGACCCCCGTATTCGCCTTCACCTTCAGCGACGAGGGCAAGGGCGGCGTCAGCCGCAACTTCCACCGCTGGGCGCGGCTGCACCGGCTCAACCACGGCGGCGAGCAGCGCAGCATCCTGCTCAACAGCTGGGAAGGCGTCTCGATGAACGTCAACCAGGAGGTGATGGATCAGATGATGGCCGACTTCGCCGCCATGGGCGGGGAGATGTTCGTGATGGACGACGGCTGGTTCGGCGACAAATACCCGCGCAACAACGGCACATCGAGCCTCGGCGACTGGGTGGTCTGCAAGGAGAAACTCCCCGAGGGCATCGAGGGGCTGACGGCCTCGGCCAGGGAGAAAGGGCTCAAGTTCGGCATCTGGATCGAACCCGAGATGACCAACTCGAAGAGCGAGCTTTTCGAGAAGCACCCCGAATGGGTGATCCAGCAGCCCCACCGCGAGATGCACAAGGGTCGCGGAGGCACCCAGCTCGTGCTCGACCTGTCGAACCCCGAAGTGCAGGAATTCGTGTTCGGCGTCGTGGACAAGCTGATGACGGCGCACCCCGAAATCGCCTACATCAAGTGGGACGCCAACATGACGCTGTTCAACTACGGGTCGACCTACCTGCCCCGCGACAAACAGTCGCACCTCTACATCGCCTACCACCGCGGCCTGGAGAACATCCTCAAGCGCATCCACGCCAAATATCCCGGCCTGGTGATGCAGGCCTGCGCCAGCGGCGGCGGCCGTATCAACTACGGGCTGCTGCCTTACTACGACGAATTCTGGACGAGCGACAACACCGACGCCCTGCAACGCATCTTCATCCAGTGGGGCGTTTCGAACTTCTTCCCCGCCGTGGCGATGGCCTCGCACGTGAGCGTGGACACCAACTACCAGACCGGCCGCAAGACGCCCCTCAAACTGCGTTTCGACGTGGCGATGAGCGGACGCATGGGCATGGAGCTCCAGCCCGCACACATGACCGACGAGGACAAGGCCTTCGCCCGACGCGCCATCGCCGACTACAAGCTGATCCGCCCCGTCGTGCAGCAGGGCGACCTCTACCGCCTGATCTCGCCCTTCGACAAGACCGGGTACGCATCGCTGATGTACGTCTCGCCCGAAAAAGACCACGCGGCCTATTTCGTCTACAAGCTGGAACAGTACCACAACATGCCCCGGCCGGCGTTCCGGATGGCCGGGCTCGACCCGCAGAAGAGGTACCTCGTCAGGGAGCTCAGCCTCGACGGCAAGCCCATTCCCCAGGACGGCAAGACCTTCACCGGGGCGTTCCTGATGGAAACCGGCCTCGACTTCGAGGTGGGCGGCGAATATGCCAGCCACGTACTTGAACTCAAGGCGGCGGAGTAATCCCGCCAGCCCCGGCCGGGCCGGCATCGGCCCGGCCGGACAAAATACTTGCGCCATGAAAAAACTATTCCCCCTGATCGCCGTGCTGGCCACGCTGTGCGCAACCGCGGCGCAGCGCCCCCTGCAACTCATCCCGCAGCCCGTCCGGGCCGAACTCCGCGAAGGGCACTTCGCCGCCCCGGGCTGTAAAGTCACCGCCGAAGGCTTCGCCTCCCGGCCCGAAGGGCTGATCCGGGTGGCCTCGGCACTGGCCGCCCCGCACGGAAAGCAGCCGGCCCGGAAAACGCGGAACACGCTCCTCCTGCAACTGGACGCCCGCGCGGGCATCCCCGCCGAAGGATACCGGCTCCGCGTCGCCGAACACGAGGCGGAACTCACGGCAGGCGACGAAAGCGGCATCTTCTACGGGCTCCAGACGCTCCTGCAAATGACCGACGCCGACGGCAACATCCCCTGCGCCGAGATCGAAGACTACCCCCGCTACGGCTACCGGGGACTCCACCTGGACGTCTGCCGCCACTTTTTCCCCGTGGAGTTCGTGAAGGGCTACCTCGACCGCATGGCCGCCGCGAAGCTCAACCGCTTCCACTGGCACCTGACCGACGACCAGGGCTGGCGCATCGAGATCAAACGCTACCCGCGCCTGACCGAAGTCGGGGCGTGGCGTTCGAAATCCCAGATCGGCAGCTACGAAGAGAAGCCCGCCACCTTCGAATTCGGAAGATACGGCGGCTTTTACACGCAGGACGAGATCCGCGAGGTCGTCGCCTATGCCGCCGAGCGGCACATCACGGTCATCCCCGAAATCGAAATGCCCGGGCACTCGCTCGCAGCCCTCACGGCCTACCCCTGGCTGGGGTGCGTGAACAACCCCGAATCCTACGAAATAGCGGGTTGGATCTGCGGCCCCGGCAACGTCCTCTGCCCGGGCAAGGAGAGCACCTTCGAATTCCTCGAAAACGTGCTCGACGAGGTGCTCGCGCTCTTTCCCTCGAAACTGATCCACATCGGCGGCGACGAGTGCCAGCGCACCCGCTGGGAGGCCTGCCCCGACTGCCAGGCCCGTATCGCGGCCGAGGGGTTGCATGACGAGACGCAGCTGCAATCCTACCTCACCCACCGCATCGACAGCTACCTCGCATCGAAAGGCCGGCAACTGATCGGCTGGGACGAGATCATGGAGGGCGGGCTGTCGCCCGAGGCGGTCGTCATGAGCTGGCGGGGCACGCAGGGCGGCATCGCGGCGGCGAGAGAGCACCACCATGTGGTGATGACCCCCGGCCAGTACCTCTATTTCGACAAACGGGGGACGGATTCGCCCGACGAGCCCGTGAGCCTGAACCTCTCCCTGCCGCTGGAGAAGATATACGGCTACGACCCGGCGGAGGGGCTCTCCGAAGAGGAACAGCAATACCTGCTGGGCGTGCAGGCCAACCTGTGGACGGAATTCGTGGCGACCGGGAAACGGGTCGAGTACCAGTTGCTGCCGCGCATCTACGCCCTCTCCGAAATCGCATGGTCGCCCGTAGCGCGCAAGTCGTGGGAGGAGTTCTCCCGGCAGCGCCTTCCGGCATACCTTGCGCGGCTCGACGCCGAAGGGGCAGCCTATCAGGTTCCGCAACCCCACGGCATCCGCGAAGAGACGCTCGAAGGGGGATGTTTCCGCTTCACGATCCGCCCGCCCTTCCCGGGCTGCCGGGTCTATTACACGCTCAACGGCTCCACGCCCTACGACTTCGACCGCGAAGTGCCGGGCGAATTGGAGGTCATCGTTCCCCGGGGGGAACAACGGGTGCTCAAATGCGTCGCCGTCACCCCCGCCGGACGCCGGAGCATGGTCGTCACCACCCGCATGGGCAACCCCGGAGAGTAACCCGGCGGATCGAAGGCCAATGCGCACGCTTCCCGCCCGCGTTTCCCGCCCCGCCGGAAAAACGCGCATCCGGGACACCTCCCCGACGGAGGGAATAACAATAAAAACGTGGAGGGGTGCCCGCTAACCGCAGGCACCCCTCCACGTTTTATAACCGGACTTCACTCCGACGCCCCGCCCCGAACGGCGGCGTCGCAGTCCCTGCTCATGACATCCGCACTGTAATCGAGCGACACGACGCAATCCTCAAGCTCCTCGCGCGTAATGTCCATATCCTGTATGTTACGGTCGTTCATCGCCCTGAGTTGCCGAACCCCCTGCATCAGGATTTCGACATCGAGCGGGTACAGTGCGAAATATTGCCGGACGGAGGGCAGGCTCGTCAGCTCCCGGACGGCTGCCAGAAAATCTTTGCGGTCGCCGAAAAACTTTTCGGTAAAGAAGGCCTCGGCCGCCTCTTTTTGCCGCCGCTGCAACTGGACGGAGGAGTCGTTCAGCATGTTCCGGAGTGCGAAACAATGCCCGATACGCTGTTGTAAGGCATAGTTGTCCAGCGTCCTCCAGATATCGCTGCTGTGGGCGAATACCCCTTCCGCCGCAGGGTTCACGATATAGAACTTATCGGCGAAAAAACTATTGAGGTATAAGCCCAGGGTATCTGCCGGCACCTCGTCGAGCCGATCGGGATAACGATCCAGCACAGCCCGGAAAACCGTATCGTACCGGAGGAAAGTTTCGCAGTCCGCCTCCAGCTTGCGGATCGAATATTCGATATCGCCGATGGTCATCAGCGCAGCCGTCCGCCCCATCGCCTTTTTGTCGCAATACTCCAGATACCCCGTCGTACCGAAGGTGACGACGATGCCCAGCAGCGCACCGAAGAAATTGGTCGACAAGTCTGCCCACCACTGTTTCGTGAAGAAAAAACGGGTCTTTTTCGGTTTCATGGTGATTTTTGTCAGGATCGCACCCCGTCGGGACATCCCGTTCGGGATGTCAAAACTAACGGAAAAACACCCGATTTCCGCCGGGCGGGCGGAAAAACGACTCCCAATTTGTCATCTTGTTGTGTCATGTTGTCCCCGGCAGCAAGGCCGGCACGCATACAACACTGTCAATCAAAATATTATGACAAAGTCACACAATAATGCGACAAATAGGGACAGCGGCTTCCTTGGAAAAGATTGTTTCCCGCCATATATTTGATAAATAAATCTTTCACAATTCACAATCTTTTAAAGAACAAGAAAATGAAATTCAAATCTTTTATCGCCATGCTCGTTACGGGCCTTCTTTGCATCACTTCGTTCTCCGCCTGCAGCGACGACGACGATGACAAGGACAAGACCTATGCCTATGAAATGGTCTTGGAGCTGACCGATGCCGGCGACCTGTCGCAAGACAATATCCAAGTGCTCAACACCACCTTCGCCGCAATGGAATCCCAGGTCGGTACCCAGTATGCGACACCGGCCGCGGTGAAGCGGATTTTCAACGAGAATGTTTCTCAGATCAAAAATTCTGTCGGAACAGTAGTGGCGGGGATGTCGCACACCAAGACCGTAAAAGTGAAATTCGGATTCTTCAACACGGGCACCCAGAAACTCGAAGTGTCGCAGGTATTCGAATTCAATTAATCCCCCGTCCGAACATATCATGCAGCCAGGAAAGGCAGCGGGACAGGGATTCCGCTGCCTTTTTCGATCGAAACAGTCACAAAACACCACATCAGGCATGAAATCCATACTGTCATTTTTCGCCCTTTTCGCGGGCATCTTCGCCGCCTCGGCACAGGTCGACACGATCTATACCCACGAAGGGGTCATCCCGTGCAACATTACCGAGATCACCGAGACGGCCGCCAAGTACCAGTACCCCGGCGAGTCGCACAGCAACAGCCTCTCGCTGAACGCCGTGAGCAAAATCGTATTCCGCAGCGGCCGTGTGCAGGAATTCGCCGCCCGCACCTCGTTCCGCCGCCTCTCCTCTCCGATGGAGTGGGAACAGGTCTCCATCGCGAGCGTCGAGTCGGAAGTGCAGGGGCTTTATAAAATCGACGACGTGAGTTCCAAGGCAAAGGGCACGACCGAATTCTCGAACCAGGAGCGCGTGAAGCGCCGCGCACTGGACAAGATGAAGATGCAGGCCGCGATCCTGGGCGGCAACGTCGTCTACATGGTACAGATGCGCAGCGACGGCACGAAATACAACTGGCTGACCGGCGCCGGATCGACCGCCGAGACCTCCCTTTTCGGGGTGGCCTATTCGAGCCAGATGCCGCGGCTGGCCGACGTCCGGAAACTCGTGGACGGGCACACCGCATTCGACGTGGTCGAGGAGGTGACGATGGTCAACACCGACTCGCGTTACAGCCAGGACAAGATGTCCGAGGCGCTCACCATCGACCGCGTTTACGACGACAGCGGGCTGGTGATGCTCGAAGGCAGCATAAAGGGAATCAAGGAGCACACGTTCCGCGTCACGTTCTGCAACGAATCGGATTTCTACATCGCCTGCAAGACCCGCCGCGGCGTATTTTCCTATAAGGTGAACGTCCGCTAAGCGGGCAGCCCCCGCAGAGGAGCCGTCCCGTCCGTGCGCCGGGCAAACGCCCCGCCCGGACAGACACGCCCCAGCGCGCGCTCCGGCACATGGGCAGCATAAACGGCAAACATACTCAATACGAATCGGAGATGAAAAAAACAATCGCAATCCTGGGATCGGCGTTGCTCCTCGCCGCATTCCCCGCGCAGACGCAGCAGCCGCAAAGCGGATCGGCCGCGCAGGATACGGAGCAGGCGGCTCCCCTGAGCAGAGAGGAGCTGATGAGGATAGCCATCCGGCTTTCCGAAGAGAACGTAGCGGCCGGCGGAGGCCCCTTCGGCGCAGTCATCGCCCGGGACGGCAGAGTCGTCGCCACCGGTGCCAACCGGGTCACGCCCGACTGCGACCCCACGGCACACGCCGAGGTGAGCGCCATCCGCGCCGCAGCAAAGAAACTGGGCACGTTCGACCTGAGCGGCTGCGAAATCTACACCTCGTGCGAACCGTGCCCGATGTGCCTCGGGGCGATCTATTGGGCGCGGCTGGATCGGATGTACTACGGCAACGACAAGCACGATGCCGCCAGGATCGGATTCGACGATGCGTTCATCTACCGGGAACTCTCGCTCAAACCCGCCGACCGGAAACTGAAATCGGCCGTCCTGCTGCCCGAAGAGGCGATCGCAGCCTTCGAAACCTGGGAAGCCAAGTCCGACAAGGTCGAATACTGACCCGGCGGGGACTGACCCGGCAACCGGCAACGAAAGGGCTCCGGCGGAATCTTCCGCCGGAGCCCTTTCCTGGATATGCTTCGGCGATCAGCCGCACTGCGCCTTGCGGAACTCCGAAGGCGTCATGCCGTACCGGTTCTTGAACAGGCGGTGAAACGACGAGAGGTTGGGAATCCCCGCCTCCTGTGCGATGGCATTGACCGTGTATTCGGGATAGCGGATCAGCAGGCGTGCGGCATACTCCATCCTCAGCCCGTTGAGATAACCCGCCAGGTTGGTGCCCGCACCGGCCTGGATAACCTGTGCGATCTGGTTTTTCGAAATGTTTATCAGCCGCATCAGGTCTTCGCGCGACAGTCCGGGATTCAGGAAAAGCCGTTGCTCGTTGATCTTCCGGTCGAGCTGTTCGAAAAGCCTCATCGCCTTCCGGTCGTCCCCGTCCGCCCCGACCCGGGCCTGTACCCCGCCGCCGGCCTCCTTGTCGTCCTCGTCCGAACCGTCGACCGCACCGGAATCCCCCGTCACAGGGGCGGGAACGCAGCCAGCCCCCTCTTCCGTCTGCCCTCCGACATGCAGCAGGCGTTCCTTATAGGCGAGCAGTCCCGCCACGGTATCCACCATCGCCTTGTTCTTGCGGCGGATCGTATACATGTAATAGCGGTTGCGCCACAACAGCACCGCCAGCAGGAGCACGATGGCCAGCGCCGATACGAGCAGGATGCTGTGAATGCGGAGCCGCGCGGCCGTGGCCTGCAACTGCTGCTCCTTTTCATGCACGTCGTTGGCAATGGCCAGATCCATCGCAGCACTCAGCTGCTCGCGGCGCTTAAGGCTGTCGGTCAACACGGCCAGCCCTTCGAAATAGGCCGCAGCACGTTTGAAATCGCCGCGCGCCTCATATGCCCGCCCCAATGTCCGCTTTACGGACATCATGTGGTAATTGATCGTGTCCCCGTGCTCGATCAGGAAGCGCTCGCGCGGCTCGCAGAGCCGGATGGCCTCGTCGTAACGCCGCTGCCCCATCAGGTAGGGAATGACCAGATAGTCGTCCTTGGTGTAGGCACCGCCGATGCGCACCCACTCCTGATAGGCCCGTTCCGCTTCATCGTAACGCTTCAGCTGGCCGTACAGCACGGCACGCTGTGCCATCAGGGTCTTATGCTCCTTCTCGTACAGGCCGCCGATCGAGGGCACCCCCTCCGAAGAGCTCCCGATGACCCGTTCGAGGTCGTCCAACACCCCCACGGCCTCTTCCAAACGGCCGTCGCGCTGCAACAGGATCAGCAGCGTATTGTAATCGTAACGCAGGTTGTCGTACTTGTATTTGTAATCCGCCCCTTCCATCAGGGCGATAGCATCCCGGATCAGCCCGTAGCCCCGCTCCTTATCCTCCTGGTAACAGAGCATTTTGCCCATGTTGAACAGTGCGACCGACTCCATCGCCGTATCGTTGCAGGCGCGGGCCTTTCGGAGCAGCAGCTCGGTACACTCCGCCTGCCGCTCCTCGTCGTGGAGGCAATCGTAGGAGGAGATCATCCGGTGCAGGACGTCCATGTATTCCGCATCGCTTTTCCGCACCACATCGCTTTCGAACGCACGCCTGTAATAACGGAGCCCCTGGTGGTAGCGCCCCGTATTGAAATAGAGGTCGCCTTCGGCAATATCCAGCCGGTAGGGTTCGAGCATTTTCCGCTCGCGCATCCGTTCGATAATGCGCCGGGCCTTGCCGAAATCCGTAAAAGTATATTCGTAGAGATAATCTTCGGTGAGCAGGCTGTCCGGCAGCTCCTCCTCCGCAGCCGCACGGGAACCCGACGCAAAGAGCAGGAGGCCGGCAAACAGGAACAGCCTTCTGAACGGCAAACAGACCATAGACGCGATAAAATAATAAGAATACAAGTACAAATATATGAAAAATTCAGGGATATTCCCCTCGTGGCTCCGCCACAAAAATCCGCCCGGTGCAAAAACAGAATTGCCCGGCAGGCAAGTGCCGGGCAATCTTTCCGGGAAGATCCGCACCGCAGACCTAAAGGGATCCTATGGCAAAATCGAACCCGGCATCCACGGAGGTCGTCTCCGCAAGCCGGATCTCGACCGTGCCGGGCGTATGGTAGGGGTCGAGCAGATCCGCCGAAGCGCCGAGCTTCACCTGCACCCTGTACCGGCCTGTCGGCAGTTCGATCGTCGCAGCCTTGCCCCGGAAGCTGCCCGGAATGGTATAATCGGGCGCCTTCGAGGTGCTGGAGCCCTCCTTCCATATCCTTATATCGGTCATGTATTCCCGCCCCGTCTTCGTGTTGGCGAGTTCGAGCACGCCCTTCGGGATGCGGTTGGGCTTCAAAAGCGTCACCCGGAACGTCCGGTCGCCCTCGGGCACCGCATCGTCCCACGACGAAGTGGAGAAATCGGCCGCCGACGAATACCAGTGGTAGGATTCGTAGGTCGGCTTCACCCACACGCTCATGGCAAACTCCTTCGTGTCGTTGTCCGCGGTCGAAGGCACGTACCATATCCACGACTGGTGGATCGTAAAGTCGCTCGATGCGATCGACGGCACGGAGGTGTATTTCTTCCCGCTCGAGGTATGGGGCCTGTTGTTGACGTCGAACACGTAACCGACCTTCCCGCCGGGGCTGTTCTTGTTGATCGTAAGGTCGGAAACCGTCCGCGTTTCGGAGTTGTTCCAGCCGATGCTGCCGCTCAGCGTCCCGGAAACCTGCGGGTCTTTACCCAGCATACCGCCGGAGATAGAGCCTCCGATACTCCACTGGAAGCCGCTCGAATAACTCGTGGATCCGATCGTGGTCTCGGGCACAGGAGTTCCCTGGCTGGGGAATTTAACCCCCGGAAGCACAGTGCCGTCGGTTGCGCAGAGGGTGTTGCTCACCTCAAACTTCTTCAGATAGAAACCGCAAAGGTGCGACTTCACACCGCCGTGTTTTTTCGTCCACGAGCCGTTGTACATCTGGTCGTTGTGCACGGTGAATGTCCCCTCAACGATATAGTAGTCGCCCGCCGAGCTGCCGTTGGCCTGGAACGAGTAGAGCGGATAGACCGAATAGGCCACGTCGATCGTGCCCGAACGGGTCAGCTTGTCGGCCTTCGACGCCACGACATGCGCGAGCGTCTTGTCATTGAGGCACATCTGGTAGGTATGGTTGACGGTCTGGGGTGCGAACAGCTTTTTGATGTCGTAATCCGCCCGGGTCGCCCCGCCCAAAAGAGAGGCGGAACTCTCCTCTGCGGCTGCGGCGTATTTATTGACCCAGCTGACGAACGTGTCGAGGAAGATGTTGCAACTCCCCTCGTCATCGTCATGGACGAAGTCATCGAGGAAATAATAATTCGCATTCTTGTTGAACGCATACAGCAGGTGGTGATCCTTCCCGTTGTCGAGCCCCCCGTCCCCGGCATAACGGACTCCGTTCTCATCGCACCAGTCGCTGAGCTGCACATCGTCGGGATTCACGACGACGACCATTCCCCCGGCCCCGTAGACGCCGAGCAGTTTTTCCGTATTCGCGGCCACCTGATCCTGGGCGATCACCACGACCTTCAGGTCATCGGAAATCTCGCTCCCGGCATTCGTAAATCGCACGTTCAGCGCCGTCTGGAGGTAATCGGGCATCCGGCCGACGATCGCCGCCGGCAGTTCGACCTTTTCGTCCGAGGCCGTGACAGGGTCTGCGAGGCCCTCGCCTTCCTCGATATAAATTCTGTCGTCGTCATGGTCGGTGTCTTTCTCACACGACGAAAATGCGACTGCCGCTGCGGCAATCAGCGCCGCTGCAAATAAAATTTTCCGTTTCATCTTCCGGTTTCAATAAATTACAGTCCCTCGGGACGGGTTTCCGCGAAGCACGGCGGCAGGGGGCGGAGCGGAATGCCCCAGCCACCGCAAGGAGCGGGCGGACGGCTAAAAAACGTCCGGATTATATAAATGTATTCGAAAGGAGCGATGCCGCCGGCCTTCAGAATCTCCAGCCTACGGTCAGCGTAGCCACCCGGTTCGTCAGCTTATAGTCCCCGTCCTTGAGCAGGTCGGTACAGCCGATATGGTAGCGCAGATCCAGCACGAGGCCCATCTTGAATGTATAGGAGATACCCACGGGAATTGAGAAATCGACGGAATTGAGTTCATCCTTCAGGTCTGCCGTCTCCTTATAAGACCCGCCGTCGAGCGTTGCGGATATTTTGTTCTTCGCGCTTACCAGGAACGACGGCTGAATGCCGGCCTTGAGCGCAAGGCCCTTCGTCACATAGAAGTTGGCCAACACGGGCACGTCGATATAGTTCAGCTTGAAATTGTTCTTGGTCGTCTGGTCTAACTCCGAGGTCTTGATGCTGAACTCGTTCTCGGCGCCTTTCTGCGCGAACAGCACGTCGGCCGAAACGGCCAGCCATTTCACGGCGCGGTACTCGGCAAAAGCACCGACCACCAGCCCGGTTCTCACTCCGGATATCTCATCGTTCTTTTCGTCATCGTCGGCATGGAGGTCTGCGACGGTAAAACCGACCCTGGGCCCGAACGTAAACTTTTTCTGCGCCGACACCGGCACGGCAACGAGGATGACGAGCAAAAGAAGGAGTACTTTTTTCATACTTCGATTTGGATTAATGGGTTAATAGAATTTATAATGAAAAATAGACGTCCCGCAAAAACCGGAGTTTCAAAAAGGTTGGAACAAAGATAGTCAGGGCATCCCCTCCCGGCAAAACCATACCGCGGGAAATGTATCCCAGATTGTCGCCTTGTTGTATGAATTTATCCGGATCACGGCATGGGCGACCGGGCGGGGCGGGACGAACCGGAAGGAAGGGGCAGGGCCGGAAGGAAGCGGTATCCCGGGATCCCAGACACCCGCAAAAGAGGGCCGGCACCCGCCCGAGGCCCGCAGCCAGCACCCCGTGCAGCTGCCGATGCTGCCAAAAAAGTACATAATCCTGCCACGCGCCCTGTTTTCCGGCGCAAAATTTCGGGCATTGCGGCGAAATTCCTACCTTAGCAATGCAAACCGACACCCATGAAACACTATATCCTTATGCTGTCGGCCCTCGTGGCCGTATCCGCAGGCCGCGCACAGGTGGCCGTACACGAAAAAAGCCCGAAAACCAAATACGCCTTCACCCTCGCTTCGCCCCGCCAGACGGCCGCGATCCTTTACGACGCATCCGACGCCGCGGTGGTGAAACGCGCGGCGGAGCTCTTCGCCGCCGACGTGGAGGCCGTAACGGGCCGATACCCGCGGGTGACCTCCGCGGCCGGGGAAACAGGCCCGGCGGTGATCGTCGGGACGGTCGGAGGCAGCGCCCTCATCCGCAGGCTGGCCGAAGCGGGGAAGATCGACACCGCCCCGCTCGAAGGCGCCTGGGAGCGTTACCTGATCCAGACCGTCGCCAATCCCCTGCCGGGCATCCGCAAAGCCCTCGTCATCGCGGGCAGCGACCGCCGCGGCGCGGCCTACGGGCTCTTCACGCTCTCGGAGCTGATCGGCGTATCCCCCTGGTACTGGTGGGCCGACGTCCCGGTGAAAAAACATGCGGCGCTCCATGTCGACGCCCCGCCGACCTACTCCCAAACGCCGTCGGTGCGCTACCGCGGCATCTTCCTCAACGACGAGGACTGGGGTCTGACGCCCTGGGCCTCGCAGACCTTCGAGCCCGAGCGCGGCAACATCGGCCCCAGAACCTACGCCAAGGTCTGCGAACTGCTGCTGCGCCTCAAGGCCAACTACCTCGCCCCGGCCATGCACCCCGTTTCCACCTCGTTCAACCAAATCCCCGAAAACAAGCTCGTAGCCGACACGTTCGCCATCGTGATGGGATCGACCCACTGCGAACCGCTGCTGCTGAACACCGCCAGCGAATGGGATACCAAGACGATGGGGCCCTGGAACTACGACAAGAACAAGGAGGGTATCAACCGCGTGCTCACGCAGCGCGTGCGCGAGAACAGCCCCTACGAGAACGTCTATACGCTGGCGCTGCGCGGCCTGCACGACGGCGCCATGTCGACCACGCTGCCCATGCACGAAAAGGTGCGGATGCTCCAGCAGGCGCTGCTCGACCAGCGGCGAATCCTCGCCGAGAACATCGACCGACCGGTCGAGACCGTCCCGCAGGCGTTCACACCCTACAAGGAGGTACTGGAAATCTATTCCAACGGGCTGGAACTGCCCGACGACATCACGATCGTCTGGCCGGACGACAACTACGGCTACATGAAACGTCTGAGCGGCGTGCGCGAGCAGCGGCGCACGGGGCGCTCCGGGGTCTACTACCATGTCTCCTACCTGGGCGTACCGCACAGCTACCTCTGGTTCAGCACGACGCCCCCGTCGCTGATGTACGAAGAGCTGCGCAAGGCCTATGACACCACGGCCGACCGGCTGTGGCTGGTGAACTGCGGCGACCTGAAAGGCTCGGAGATGCAGGTTTCGCTCTTCCTCGACATGGCCTGGGACATCGGCCGCTTCACGGCCGACAACGTCGTGACCTACCCGGCACGCTGGCTGGCCGGCATCTTCGGCGAAGCGTACTACGACCGCCTCGAGGCGATGACCCGCGAACACCTGCGGCTGGCCTTCCCCCGCAAACCCGAATACATGGGCTGGGGCTACCACTGGAACCGCTTCGACCACAACTGCGAGCAGCTTACCGACACCGATTTCTCGTTCACCAACTACGACGAGGCACAGCGGCGGCTGGAGGCCTACCGGCAGCTCGGCGCCCGGGCCGAAGCCCTGTTGCACGAGATCGGCGACGAAGCCCGCCCGGCTTTCTACCAGCTGGTCTACTACCCCCTGCGCGGCGCCGAACTGATGAACCGCATGACGCTCGGCGGCCAGCGCAACCGCTGGTACGCACGCCAGGGCCGCGCGGCGACCAATGCCGTGCGCGACGAGGTGCAGCGCTGCTACGACAGCCTGCAGGTCATCACCCGGGGGTACAACTCGCTGCTCGGCGGCAAATGGAACCACATGATGTCCATGCGCCAGAACTACGACGGCGTGAGCGCCTATTTCAACCTGCCGCACCTGGCAACGCACGATGCCGCAGGCGCACCCCGGCTGGCATTGCAGGTCGCAGGCGAGGACGTCACGGGCGCCCGGGCCTTCCACGCCCTGCCTGCGTTCGACAACTACCTGCGCCGCACCTACCCCGTCGAGATATACAACCGGGGCGGCGGCACGCTCGCCTGGACGGCGCATGCCTCCGAACCCTGGGTCGTCCTGAGCAAATCCGCCGGAAAAACCGCCGACGAAGAGCGCATCACGGTGGGCATCGACTGGGAGAAAGCCCCCTCGGGGAACGCGGTGCCGGCCCAGATCGTCTTCCGCGCGGGTGAACAGTCCGAGAAGGTGCTCGTATCGCTCTTCAACCCCACCGCCCCGTCGCGCGCCGAGCTCCGCGGCATCTACGTCGAGAACAACGGCTGCGTCTCGATCCCCGCCGCAGGCTGCCACCGCGTCCGTGAAAACGACCGAATCAAAATAACAGCCGTCGAAGACCTCGGCATCGAAGGCCCCGCGCTGCAGCTGGGCGACCCGACCGCCCCGCTCCAGATCTTCCGCAGCCGCGACGTCCCGTGCGCCGAATACGACTTCTACGCCTTCGACGCCGGTTCGGTCGATGTCTACACCTACGTGCTGCCGACCTTCCCGCTCCACGCCGACCGCGATTTCCGCATCGGCGAGAACACGAACACCGACACCAAGTACAGCGTCCAGATCGACGACGGGGCATTGGCCACCCCCTCCTCGTCGCACGTCGAATACTCGCAGGTGTGGTTCGAAAGCGTGCTGCGCAACTGCGCCGTCAACAAATCGACGCTCCACATCGACAAGCCGGGACGCCACACGCTGCGCATCCGCGTCGGCGACCCGGGCATCGTCCTGCAAAAGATCGTCCTCGACTTCGGGGGCATGAAACGCTCTTACCTCGGCCCGCAATCGACCCTAATCGAATAACTTATGAAATACGTAACTTTCCTTTTCGCATGCCTTGCGGCATACTGCGCCGCGGCGCAAAATACGGCCTCGGCAGCCGGCAGGAGCGGCAACCCCGTCTTCCCGGGCTGGTACGCCGACCCCGAAGGGGTGGTCTTCGGCGACACCTACTGGATCTACCCGACCTACTCGGCTGACTACGACGAGCAGACCTTCATGGACGCCTTCTCGTCGAAAGACCTCGTACACTGGCAGAAGCACCCCCGGATCGTCTCCAACGACGAGGTGAAGTGGGTGAAACGCGCCATGTGGGCGCCCGCGGCCGTCCATGCCAACGGCAAGTATTACCTTTTCTTCGCCGGCAACGACATCCACGAGGGTGAAACCGGCGGCATCGGCGTAGCCGTGGCCGACTCCCCGGCCGGGCCGTTCCGCGACGCGCTGGGCAAGCCGCTCATCGACAGCATCGTCAACGGGGCCCAGCCCATCGACCAGTTCGTCTTCCGCGACGACGACGGCAGCTACTACATGTACTACGGCGGCTGGGGGCACTGCAACATGGTACGCCTGTCGCCGGATCTGCTGCGTATCGTGCCCTTCGACGACGGCACCCTCTACAAGGAGGTCACCCCCGCGAATTACACCGAGGGGCCGTTCATGCTCAGGCACCGCGGAAAATATTACTTCATGTGGTCGGAAGGGGGCTGGACGGGCCCCGATTACTGCGTCGCCTACGCCATCGCCGACTCGCCCTTCGGGCCGTTCGAACGCATCGGCAAGATCCTCGAACAAGACCCGGCGATCGCCCGCGGCGCCGGGCACCACTCCGTCATACAGGTTCCGGGGCGAGACGAATGGTACATCGTCTACCACCGCCGCCCGCTGGACGAAACGGCAGCCAGCAGCCGTGAAACCTGCATCGACCGCATGTATTTCGATGCCGAGGGGCACATCGTTCCGGTCAGGATGACCCGCGAGGGCGTCGAAGCCCGCCCGATTCCCGCTGCCGGCAAGGCGCGGTAAACCTGTCCCGCAACCGGGAACCGTCCACGACCAAAATCCCCATTCGGCAGCATTGCCGAACGGGGATTTTGGTGCCTGCCGGCACTTATGGCGAACGGATGCGGCGTCATTCGCCCAGCCGCTCGGAGAGCCAGCGCACGAGCGAGTTCCGGAACTCGTCCTTGTATTTAAAGGTCTCGTTCCAGCCCCAGCCGTGCCCGCCCGTCGGATAAATATGGATCTCGCCCGGCACCGAGGCGGCTTTGAGCGCATTGTAGAACAACGTGCCGTTGACCGGGGGCACCCCGTCGTCATCGTCGCTGAAGGCGATGAACGTCGGCGGTGTCCCGCTGGTCACGCGCAGTTCGTTGCTGAACGCCGCAACCAGCCCTTCGGCCGGCGCTTCGCCCAGCAGGTTCCTCCGTGACCCGGCATGCGTAAAACGTTCGTCCATCGTAATGACCGGGTAGACCAGGACGGCGAAATCGGGACGGTTCGCATCGCAGGTGAAGTGCGTCGCAGCCGTCGAGGCCAGGTGTCCCCCGGCCGAAAAGCCGATGACGCCGACCCGCGCGGGGTCTACGCCCCACCCGGCCGCATTCGCACGCACCAGCTCGATCGCCTGCTGCACGTCCCGGCGGGGCAGGTCGTAGTTGCCGTGGGGCATGGTGTATTTCAGCACGACGGCGGCAAACCCGCGCGCCGCGAACCACTCCGCCACCTGATAGCCCTCATGGCCGATAGCCAGGCCGCCGTAGGCACCGCCCGGGCAGACCACCACGGCCGGCGCCGGCTTCTTCCCTTCGGGGCGGTACAACGTGACATAGGGGGCGTTGTCGCGGTCGAATCCGGCACCGAGCCGCTCCGGGGCATACTTCCCGGCCTCGGGCCATAACCTGAACTCCTCCTTCTGCTGTGCAGGGACAGCTGCGGCGAACAGCAGCGCCCACGCCGCCAAAATCAGTTTCTTTGTCATATCCATCGGTTGTTAACAGTAATACGATTTTTTCCGGGGTCAGCGCACGACCCGCACCCCATCGGGTGCCGACACGCTCGTCGAGACCTTCCCGTCGGCACCGCGCTCGTGGCGCACCCGGATAACGCCCCACGGGGTCGGGAACGTCCCCTCGGCCCACTTCAGGTGTCCCAGGTGGGGGCGCACCGCCACGGACTTGCAGCCCGGTTCGAGCGGCACGATGCCCAGCACGTGCCGCGAAAGCCAGGGAGTGGGGCCCGATGCCCAGCCGTGGCAAAGGCTGTGGCGCAACCCCTTGTAGCAATAGGCGCCCGACTCGGCATGGATGTCGAATTTCCCGGCCGGAACCGGCTCGTCGATACGCGCCGCACCGGCCGCATGCGCGTAATTGAGGTCTTCCCAGAAAGTCGTGGCCCCCAGGTCGAGCATCGCACCCCAATAATCGGAGATGATCTGCAAGGCCTCGTCGTAAAGGCCGCCTTCGGCCAGCGCCTCGAGCATGTAATATCCGTAGAAGGTCGAGAAACCTTCCGCCCCGCCCCGGGCGATCACCGTCCGGCACACCTTGCCGGGGTCGGCCAGCCCGGCCAGCACGAGCATCGCCGCCGCCTGCTTGTTCCGCAGGTGGTCGGGCACGTGCCGCCGCAACCGCCGCAGCGCCCCACGGCACTCCGACTGCATCTGCCTGTCGCCGAGCCAGCCGCCGATTTCGGCGCCGGCCTCCATGGCCATCACCATCAGGGCCTGATACCCGGCATGGATCACGTCGGGCATCTGGGACGTGGGCCAGTCCAGCAGGCGCTGGCCGCCCTGCAGGTTCTCGCGGTCGCCGTCCATCTGCGACGCCAGCACCCGCAGCAGGCCGCGCATATATTCCTGCTGTTCACCGAGATAGTTCAAATCGCCCTCGTACATATACAGGTCGCGGTGGATGATGACCCACCACATCGAGTAGGCCGCGATCCAGTTCATCCACCCGGGCAGCGGCGTATTGTCGCGCACGTGGTCGAGGCTCCGGCGCACGACCTCATTGCCGCCGAACACGCTCTGGACGGTCATCACCTCGGGGTGCATGTCCCCGAGCCATACCAGACGGTCGCGTTTCACCCCGTCCCAGAGGTACTCCTGCATATTGAGATGGACGGTGTAGGCCCCCGTCTCCCAGATGCGGTTCAGCCGTTCATCATCGCAGCGGAACGACCCCAGATAAGGGACGTCGCGGTAACGGAGGATCGCCCGCACGGCTTTCAGATTGAGCTCCGCATCGGGCTCCACCAGGTCGATCCGCACGAAGCGGAACCCCGAGTTCCCGGCCTCGACATTGCCCAGCCACGGCACGCCGAGCGTAAAATCGCGCAGCGAATGCTCGTTCGTGGCGCTGGCCATCGGGGCGTCGCCGCCGAGAGCGCGATCCCGCCGCACAACTCCTTGCCGAAATCGAGCAGCACGGAAGCCGAGCGCCCGTCGCGGGTCGAGAGGCGGCAGACATCGGGCGTCCCGGTCGTCAGCTGCCCGTCGAAATTCCGGAGCAGCGCTTCGGGATTTTCCACCCCCGCCGTCAGCTCGCCGGGCAGTGCGACCAGCCGCAGCGGGGTCACGTACCTGCGTGAAATCACATCCGCGGCGCTCCGGCCTTCCAGCCCCTTCTCCAGTATGTTCTCCTGCCCGTATACGGCCGCCGCAAAAGCCAGCAGCAGGGCAAGCAGTGCTATCTGTCTCATCGTGCAATCATCCGTTCGATTACCACCGGGTTGAACAGCCCCGAAGGCTGTAACTGCGAATCGGGACGCCACGGATTGTTCAGCGTCCATGTCCCGCGCTGATCCTCGGGGAGCCTGCTGTCGCCGATCAGGCGGTTCACCCACGTATTGACCACGTCGATGACGAGGGTATTCTTCCCTTTGCGCACGAAGTCCGTGACGTCGACCCTGTACGGCGCCGTCCACACGCCCCCGGCGTACTTGCCGTTGACATAGACCTTGGCCATCACGCCAACCTGGCCCGTGTTCACGTACAGCCGGCCGGATTTCTCCTTTCCCCTGAGGTCGAACGTCGTCTCATAGCGGACACTGCCCGAGAAATAGCGCACCGACTCGTCGTCGGAGAGCCGCAGGTCTTTCAGTTCGTCCGCCACGACAGGCTCCGCCGGGCCCCGGCGCCCCTCCTGGAAGGTCAGTGTCCACGGCCCGTCCAGCGTCTTGACCCGCACCGGGGTCGGGAAATTCGCCGTCCCGTCCCTGTGCGCAGCGCCCGCCCCGTCCGCGCGCAGTACGACGAACAGGCTCTGGTTGGGCTCCAACACCATCGGCAGCGTCGTCCTGCGACCGTCATCCTCGAACTCCGGCAGCGGACGGATCGCCCCCGTCACGGCATCCCATGCCTCGGGCACAGAGCCGGTCACACGCAGCGTGCAGGGGAAAGCGATGCGCGCGTCCGACTGGTTGGTCAGGAAGTAAATCTGCTCATCGCCCGCATCGCGGTGCCCGAAGAGCACGGGGACATCGGCCCCGACCTCGCAGTCGGGCAGGCACTGCACATAGGCCAGCGCCTCCTCCATGGTCATGCCGTCCAGCACGGCGCCCTTGCCGTAGCGGGCGGCCTTCACGGCCTTGCCGTCAACCCCGCCCCAGAGCTCCGCAGCCATGCGGCGCACCCGGGCGTCGGCATCGGGATAGCCTTCGAGGCTCGGCGAACGCTGCGGCGCAGGCCCCAGCAGCACGCCGCCCTCACGGACGAGCGCCTGCAGCTTCGCAAGCAGTTCGGGGCGCATCGTCTTGAGCTTCGGCAACACCAGTATCCGGTATTGCGTCCCGTGCGGAAGCGTCCACAGGCCGTCCTTCACGGTGGCGCGTTCCAGCAGCACCTCGCCGTTGATATAATCGTACTGGTACCCTCGGGGCAGCGCCGGGTCGGTGACGCCCGTCATTTTCGGGGCGTCCTCGCCGATGAAATAGGCCACGTCGGCGACGTTGAGCCCCTGCTGCAACATGTAATTGACACGCTTGAGGTAATCCGTGAAGAGGTCGATATGCGAGAACCACGTGTTGTTGCGGTTGAATTCCGTTCCGAACCAGGCATTCATGCCGGGCAGTTCGTCGCCCGGCTGCGAAATGTAGACGTGCAGCAGCGTGTTGTTGATCCCCTCGGAGAAGAACCTGTCGCCGCGCGGCTTCACCATCGCCGGATAACGCCCGAAATCGTTCCCGGCCGAGGTGTACGACTCGGCCGACACTTTCCGCTTGCCGTAAATGTGGGCGCACGACGAGGCGGCACGGTTCTCGATGTCGCCCAGCGACCCTTCGCCCCAGAATTCGCCCCCGACCTCGTCCGACTGGCCGCCGTACTGCAGGAACTCACCGGGATAACCCCAGTGGCCGTAGTTCTCCAGCCACAACGTCAGCCCGTATTTGTGCGCGATTTCGCGCAATCCCCCGATATGCGCATAGGCCAGCTTGTCGGCCGCCAGGCGCCGCATGTCCCACAGGAACCGGTCGGAGATATCCTGGCTGCCGACCACCACGCCGTCGTAAACGGGCAGGAACGGCAGGGCGTCGTAGCCGTAACGCTCCCTGAAGTCGGCCAGGAAGGTATCCGTAAAGTTCTGCCCTCCCTTCTCGTAGCTGTCGGCCACCACCACGCGGAACGTCCTGCGGTCTTCGGCCGGGATGCAGCGGAGTATCTCACCGATAAAGGCGTCGAAATGGTGCTGCAGGTAGGCCGGGGTCATCTTGTCCACTTCGAGCCCGGTGCCTTCGGGCGCCGCGGGCGAATTCTGGATGCCGGTCGGGCGCATCCCGGTACGCATGACGACCCACTCCCCGGCAGGGGCTTCCCACACCAGGCGGTCGCCGTCGAGACATTCCGTTATGTCGACCACCTCCGCGGGGTCGACCGCCAGCGACTCCGCGTCCAGCACGGGCTGGTCGCGCCACTGGTACTCCTCCCAGTAGGGCAGCGGCGACTGGAACATCTTGGCAAAGGTCTTCTCCGCATAACGCTCCACACGGGGCAGCGACGAGAGCAGCACCTCCCCCAAACCCGTATCCTTCCCCGCGCCGCGGACTATGAGCCGGAACTCGCGCCCCGTGGTCTTCGCCACGCTGACCGAAACCGGGGCGTAAGGGTCGAAACCGACCTCGATATTGGGGTTCGAGCGGTCGATCCCGAACGATGCGACCGTCCGGTAGCCGTCCGCCCCCTTCACCTGCAATTCGGCCTGGGCACGTATCGGACGGCGGGCGGGCCACACCGTGATGTTGCGCAGATCCAGGTCGGCGTCCGTCACCAAGTCGATGACGGCTTCGGGGCTGCCGTCGAAGAGGAGCTCCGTCGCCGGGTCGCCGTCTATGAGGCATTGCGCCCCGGCAGTCGTGCCGGCAGCCGTCACACGGGTGTCAGCCGCCGTCAGCGCCGCACGCCCCACGGCGGGAGCGGGATAGGCGACCACCCGCACGTCCTGGAAATCGGCCGACGGGCGCGGCAGCTCCACCTCGACCTTCCCGCCGCCCCGGACATGCGCCTTGACCGAAGCCAGGTAACGCATGGCCTGCCCGGGTTCGATCCACGGCCCTCCGGCCTGGCTCCAGCCGGGGCTGTTGAACATGCCGATCTCGATACCCAGCTCCGAGGCGCGTTTGAGCGCCGCATGGGTCACTTCCCACCATTCGTCCGTAAAGAGTTTCACGGGGGCATAGGGCGTCGCCAGCTCCCCGAGGCCGATATTGCCGATGAAGGCACGGTTGATCCCCGCCCGTTTCATCGCTTCGAGGTCTTTCACCACGCCCTCCTTCGAGACATTGCCCGAAAGCCAGTACCAGTAAACCGAGGTCTGGACAGAGTCGGGCGGCGCCACGAACCCCGCGGCCAGGGCGGCATGGGAGCCGCCCTTCGGGGCGGCCTGCCCCGCCAGCGGTGCGAGGGCCAGCGGCAGCATCAGAATCAGTTTCGATAGTTTGTTCATCGCAGGAATATTTCAGGTTATGGGTAAAAATCGTCCTGTGCAGGCAGCCGTCCCGCACGGGAATGCGGCCCGCGGCAGCAGCCGTCCGCCCCGAGGCGGAAGGGTCATTTGGCCACCCTGAGCGTCAGCGTATGGCTTCCGGCACCCAGCCGATGCACCTTCCCGCCGTCCACGTTGGCCGGCAGGTAGAGCGTTGCGGTACTGTTGGCCGGGATTCGGACGCGGTAGGTCACCGTATTGCCCCGGCGCGTCCATGCCGACACGATCCGCCCGCAGGGGGCGTCGTGCGAAGCCTCGAATTCCTCGGGGCCGACGAAATTCGGGCGCAGCAGGATGTGTTTGAAGCCCGGCGCTTCGGGGTCGGGCTTGATGCCGCCCAGCCCCTTGAAGAACCACCCGCCGATCTCGCCGAACATCATGTGGTTGTCCGAGATGTCGCGCGTGGCTTCGAGGTTCCAGTTTTCGAGCAGCGTGGTGGCGCCGTTCACGATCCACCATCCCCACGAAGGATAGGTGTCCTGCACCGCGACCTTGTAGGCCGTTTCGGCATGGCCGTTCTCGCTCAGCGCATTGAGGATGGCCTTGGCGCCCAGCACCCCGACGTCGAGGTGGAACCCGGCTTCGGCGACCTTGCGGGCGAGGTTGCCGGCGACCTTGGCGACCATCTCCTCGGGCACGACGCCCCACATCAGCGGAACGCTCAGCTCGGTCTGCGTGCCGCTGGCATAGATGCCCGTCGCACGGTCGAGGTATTTGTCGTTGATGGCCCCGCGGATTTCGCCGGCCAGTGCCTCGTAGTGCTTCCGGTCGGCCTCCCGGCCGAACAGGGCGGCGGCACGGGCGAGGATCGTGGCATCGACGTAGAAATAGACCGACGAGGTCAACTCCAGCGACGACTGCGAGCGGACGGGCACCCAGTCGCCGCGTCCCCACGAGGAGAGGTGCCCCGGGCTGCGGCGGTCGACGTAATCGACATAGCGTTTGATATTCTCGTAGCAATCCTCCAGCGGCTTCGTGTCCCCGTAGAAGAGGTAGAGGTTCCACGGGATGATGGCGATGGTACTCGTCCAGTCCAGCCCGTTGGCCGTGCCGTAGCCCCAGCCGCCGGTGGGGATGATGTCGGGCAGCACGCCGTTGGGCTGCTGTTCGTCGCGGTGGTCGGCGAGCCACTTCTCGTAGACCGTAATGCCATCGTAGTTGTACAGCGCCGTTTCGATGGCCAGGTGGCCGTCGCCCGTCCAGCCGTTCTTCTCGCGCTGGGGGCAGTCGGTCGGGTAACCCATCAGGTTCGAGAGGTAGGCCTTGTTGGTGGCGTCCCAAAGTTTGTCCACCAGGTCGTTCGACGTCTCGATATGCCCCGCAGGGGCCACGTCGCTGTGCATGGCATAGGCCGTCAGGTTCTCCGCAGACAGCTCTACCGGCCGGTCGGCAACCACCTCGACATAGCGGAAGCCCTTGTAGTTGAACCGGGGCATGAACTCGTCGTCGCGGCCGCTCAGGGTCACCACGTCGGTCTGGAACAGGTCGTCCTTGTCCGTCGGACGGAAATAGACGTCGATGTTCGACAGGTCGGCATGGCCGTCTTCGCGCAGGCGTTCGGCATGGATGAGCCGCAGCTGCGTCCCGGCTTCACCCCTCAGGCGGAGCTTCGTCACACCGGCCATGTTCTGGCCGAAATCGTAGAGGTAGCTCCGTTCGTCGAGCTTGCGCACGCTGCGCGGCCTGTATTGGGTGACGTTGCGGATCGGCACCGTCTGCTGTGCCGTGACCCTCTGCGACGGCGCGCCGCGGTACATCACCCCGCCCCAGGCCGAGTCGTCGAACCCGGGGGCGCTCCAACCCGGCTGCTCGAGCCGCGCGTCGTAATGCTCCGAAGTATAGATGCTGTTGAACACCAGCGGCCCGCCCGAGGTGCGCCAGTCGAGGTCGGACTTCACGACCTCGTGCGTCCCGTCCGCATATTCGATACGCAGGTCGAAGCAGAACGCCGGGCGGTTGCGCCACGGCGCCCGCTCGAAGTTCCACACGGCGCCCGACTGGTGGTTGTACCAGCCGTTGCCCAACAGGATGCCCACGGCATTGGCCCCGTCCTGCAACTGCCGCGTCACGTCGTAGGTGACGTAGAGGTTCCGGCGGTCGAAGCGCGTATACATCGGGTCGAGGCGGTGGTCGCCGACCTTCCGCCCGTTGATATGGAGTTCGTACAACCCGGCCGCCGCGACATAGGCGCGGGCCGATTTCACGCGTTTGCCCACGGAGAACTCCTTGCGGAAATAGGGCGCGGGCTTATGGTTTATGTCGTGGTGGTCGCTGATCCAGCATCCCTGCCAGTTCCCGACCCCCATCATGCCGGTCTCGAACGCCGCGACCCCGGACGAGGAGCGCGCGTAGTCCTTGTCCCAGACCGTCACGGCCCAGTAATAACGGGTGAAGGGATCGAGCTGCGGCCCGGCGTAACGGACGAGCATCCCGTCCGAATCCGTGCGCCCCGAATCCCACACGTCGCCGCGTCCGGCGGCCACGGCGGCGGAATCCCGCCCCACGACGACCCTGTAAGCCCGCTGGAGCGCCCCGGAACGGCTGTCATCCAGACGCCAGCCCAGTCGCGGCGCCGGGGCGTCGATGCCCAGCGGCGCCTCCAGATGTTCGCACCGCAGCCCCACGGGCGTACACGGTGCCGCGGCCTGCGCACCGATCGCAGCAGCCGCAAAACAAAGCAGCAAGAGTGTTCTTTTCATAAATGAGAAGTAATGTTATTACAAATTCATTGTCCCCGGGCGGCATTGAAACAGTACGCCCCGGAACCGACTTCGAAAACCGCATAGCCGGGCTCCGACCGGAGAAATTTCACCCCTTCGGCCGACCGGGCAGGGCGGTCACCCTCCCGCACCGACGACGGGTCGCAGGTCGGGACATACACGACAGCCGAGGCATTGGCCGGAATCACCACCTTCCACGTGAAGGCGTCCGCCGTCTTCGCCCAACTGCTCCCGATAACGCCGCGCACCGAACGATACGAAGCGTCGACGAAGTCGAGCCCCTCGACCGGGGAGGGTTTCAGGACGATCCGGCGGAAAGCCACTGCCCCGTCGGCATTGCGGATGCCCGCCAGGTCTTCGTAACACCAGGCAATCAGGTCGCCCAGCAACATGACGTGGTTGCCCGAATTCATCGCGGGGTCGGCCGTGTCACCGTTCCACAGCTCCCAGATCGTAGTCGCTCCCTTCTCGACCATATAGCCCCAGCTCGGGTAGTCGCGGTTGGTCGCCAGCCGCAGGGCGATGTCGGCACGCCCGTGGCGGGTCAGCCCCTGCATCAGGTGGCGGATTCCCACCAGTCCCGTGCTCACATGGCCGTCGAAATCGACCATCGTTTTGTCGACGATATGCCGGAACACCATCTCCTCGTACCTTTTGGGTACCAGGCCGTAAACCAGCGAAAGCAGGTTCGCCGTGACCGTATTGTTGCTGTAACTCCCGGTCGCCGGGTTAAAGAACTTCCGGTTGTAAGCCTCCCGGATAGCGATGGCCTGCCCCTCGAAATAGGCGATGTCGTCGGTGTTTCCGGTAAGCCCGGCGAATCGGGCCATAATTCCTATGAGATAATAATAGGTGGAGGTGCTCAACAGTGCGCCATTGGTCTTCCGCGCCGGATCCTGCGAATGGATCAACTCCGGCAACTCGGGCGGCATGCACCAGTCCCCGTAATAGTCGCGCGTCACGATATAGTCGACCATGTAATTATCGCGCACATGATCGAGCCATTTTTTCATCGAGTCGTAATGTTTTACGATGGGCTGCAGGTTCCCGAACCGTTCGTAGAGCATCTGCGCAATGACGATATAGGCACTGGGCCACGTGACGTCGTCGTTGTAGACCGGCCAGTAATTGGGCGCGACGTCCGAGAGCGCACCGTCCCCGCGTTGCGTATCCTCGATGTCCTGCAGCCACTTGGCATAGAGCAGGCCATTGTCGAAGATATAACTTTCACCGAGCGCTCCTGCCGTCCGGTCGCCCAGCCAGCCCTGGCGCTCGTCACGCTGGGGGCAATCGGTCGGCATGCCGCGGTAATTCGAGCGAATACCCCGGTAAGCGTTCCGGTAGACCCGGTTAATCGTCGTATCCGAGGTCGTAAAACTGCCGGTCGTAGCCATCCTGTCGTAAACCACCCGGCCTTCGAAATCCGAAAGCGACGGCGTTCCGGGATACCCGGTGATTTCGACATAGCGGAACCCGTGGTAGGTGAAAGCGGGTTCCCACAGATGCTCCCGTTCGTCCGCAATCGTATAGGTGTCGGTAACCTCCGCTTCCCGGAGGTTGTCCATATATAACGACCCGTCGGGTTTGAGCGTCTCGGCAAAACGGAGCCGCACGGTTTGTCCGCGTTTTCCCTGCACGCGCATCGACAGCCAGCCGACCATGTTCTGCCCCATGTCCAGGATATGGACGCCGGGAGCGATCCGGGCGATAGCAACGGGGCGCACGGTATCCATGATTTCAATCATCGGGTTGGTCTGCACGGTGAGTTTTCCGCCGGGGGCAGCCACCGTTTCGGCTTGCAGCCATGCCTCGTCCGCATAGCCGGATTCGTTCCACCCCGGCATCTCCATGCGGGCATCGTACTCTTCACCGTCGAATTCGTTGTTCGCGCGGATCGGCCCTGCGGCCGTCGCACGCCACGAATCGTCGCTGATGACCTTGCGGCACGTGCCGTCGGCATATTCCAGCTCCAGCTGCAAAAACATCTTCGGAAATCCGAAATGGCGCATCCCCGGATTGCGCGGGGAGACATAACGCCCGTTCCCCAGCACCACACCGAGCGCGTTTTCGCCCGGACAGATGGTTTCTGTAACATCGAACACGTTGTAAAACACCGACTTGTCGTAATCGGTAGGCGCCTGTGCCAGCACCTGCGTGCCGATACGCTTCCCGTTGATGTACGCTTCGTAAAGCCCCAGTCCCGAGATGTACAGCACCGCCCGGCGCACTTCGCCCGGTGCGTCGAATTCCTTTCGGAAATAACGCGCCGCCAGGCGGGTATGCCCCTCCGTTCGCTCCTCTTCGAAACACCTGTCGAGGCCGATCCACCGGGCTTCCCAGGCCGAAGCATCCATAAATCCCATCGTCCACGCCGCAGGCTGCGACCAGGCCGAGCACCCTTTGCCGGTCTTTACCCGAACCTTCCAGAAGCAGGTCTCCCGGCTTCGGAGCGGCGCCCCGCCGTACGGGATATATACCGACTCGTCCGACCTCACCCAGCCCGAATCCCATTTATCCCCCCGGTTTGCGTCCAAGTTCTCTTCGGACGAGGCCACCAGAATGCGGTAAAATCGCTGTTCCACACCCCTCTCGCCGGAAATGAGTTCCCAACTCAGGTGCGGAGCGGCAGCCGAAAGCCCTACGGGATTCACCTGCATTTCGCACCTCGGATTCACTACCCGAACGACATCGCGGCAGCAGGCCACCCCGAGGAAGGCCATGAGGCCGGCCGATAATACGGCATAAAATATACGTCCCTTCATGTCACGCATAAATCGACAGTTAACAATCACATACGAGTCCCCTGCGGCCATCCGCACGCAACGGCGCATCCGGGATTCCGGAAGTATCCCGGACAGCGCGGCACAAACCGCCTTACAGGTTGAACGCCCGTTTCAATTCGTCCATCTGCTCCTGCGTCGTCCCGGCGGGCTCGAAGCCCATCGAACGGGCCGTGAGGTAGATCTGCGCCGATTTCGAGAGCACGTCGACCTGGTCGAACGCCTCGAAGATGTCGGGCCCTACGGCACATACACCGTGTTTCTCCCACATCACCACGTCGTACTCGCGCAGCTGCGCGATGGTGGCCTCGGCCAGTTCGACCGACGAGGGCATCTTATAGGGGACGATTCCCAGCCCCTTGGGGCAGAAGGCCCGCGTCTCGGGAATCATGCTCCACAGGAGGTTGGTCAAGACGTCCTTTTCGAGGAACGCAGGGTTGTGCGTCATGGCGATCAGGTCGATGGGATGGGTGTGCAGCGCCGCCTTGTAGCCGTTGCCCGAGGCGATCATCTGGTTGTGCATCGCCAGGTGCGAAGCCAGCTCCGAAGTGGGTTTCACCGCCTTGTCGGCGATGATCTCGTACGACGCGCAGTCGTCGAGGATGCGGATTACCGAGCCGTTCTCCATCGGGCGGCGCGCCAGGTCGCGCATACGTTTGTTGGTACCCTTGCAGAAGAAATAGCACCCCTTGAGGCGGGGCAGTGTGGTGCCGATCGGGAAACGCCCACTGACCGGCTCCATCGCGCGGATCGCGTCGTCGACGTGCTCCGTGATGTTTACCGTGATGTTGCCGCCGTTGCGTTCGGCCCACCCCTTCTGCCAGAGGTAGCCGGCCGTTTCGGCCACTTTGTCCACCTCGGCGGCCAGCGCCGGGCGGTTTTCGAGTATGGATTTCATCGTCAGAACAAATTAGGAAATACGAGTGAGAAAATCAGGATCGCCAGGCCGCAGACCAATACGCCCACGGTCTTGGCCGACACGCCGCGCCACTCCCGGAGGATAATGCCCCACACGTTGGAGAAGGTGACGTTGAGCGCCATGAGGATGCACCAAGCGAATGCCGCCACGACCGACCCGGGCTCGAAGAAGGTCTGCCCGATGCCGAAGCCGAAGAACTGCGAGTACCACAGTGCCCCGGCCAACGCGCAGAACAGCAGGTTGTTGGCATAGAGCGACCCCTTGCCGTAGTCGCCGAACGTGCGGTTGCGCGCATTCTGCCACAGGCAGTAGGCGGCATTGGTCACGAAGCCCCCGAGCGTCACCATCAGCGTGGCGGGCAGCGTGCGGAACAGGGCGCTGCCGCCCTCGACCTGCAACGGCCGCCCGGCCTCCAGCCCGAGGTTGAAGCAGGCGCTCATCACGCCCGCCAGCAACGCCACGGCCAGCCCCTTCGTGAGGGCGAAGTCCTTGACGGCGGCGCGTTTCTCCTCGTCGGTCATGTTCTGCGAGCGCAGCGACCCGGCGTAGCCGATCACGGCGATGCCCGCCAGCGTAATCGAGACGCCCAGCAGCAGGATCAGCCCTTTGCCCGCAAAGAGGTTTTCGCCCGCGAAGATGGCGGGGAAGAGGGTGCCGAACCCGGCGCAGGTGCCCAGGGCGATCGACTGCCCGAGTGCCACCCCGAGGTAGCGCATCGACAGCCCGAACGTCAGGCCGCCCACACCCCACAGCACGCCGTAGCCGGCGGCCTTGAAGGCGGCGGAGGGGTCGGTCGAGAGGATTTCCCCGAGCGAGCTGCCCGCGGGAACCGCCAGCAGTGCCCCCAGCAGCGGGAACACCAGCCATGCGAAGATGCCCTGTACCAGCCAGAAGCTCTCCCACGACCACTCCTTCACCTTTTTGATGGGTACATAGGAGCTCGACTGGCAAAAGCTGCCGACGGCGATGATCAGAAGTCCGAGAAGCGTATTCATGGCCTTTGTTTTAGAATGCGGTACGGTATAGTTTTTCGATATCCCCGACCGAGGTCGGACGCGGGTTGCCGCCCGTGCAGACGTCGTTGAACGCCGCCACGGCCAGCGCGGGGATGTCCTCCTCCCTCACGCCGATCTCGTGCAGGCGCTGCGGGATGCGGATGCTCAACGACAGGTCGCGCACGGCCCTGACAGCCGCAGCCACGCCCTCGTCGACGCTCATGCCCGCGGTATCGACGCCCATCGCCCGCGCGATGTCGAGGTATTTGGCGCGCGAGGGCGACTCGGCATTGTATTCCATCACATAGGGCAGCAGCAGTGCGTTCGCCACGCCGTGCGGCGTGTCGTAGAACGCCCCCAGGGGGTGCGCCATCGAGTGCACGATGCCCAGCCCGACGTTCGAGAAACCCATGCCCGCGATGTACTGCGCCTCGGCCATGCCGTTGCGGGCGACGGGGTCGCTGCCGTCCTCGACGGCATTCCGCAAGTGCGCGGCGACCAGCTCGATGGCCTTCAGCTCGAACATGTCGCTCATCGTCCACGCCCCGGGCGTGATATACCCTTCGATGGCGTGCGTCAGGGCGTCCATGCCCGTAGCGGCCGTCAGCCCCCGGGGCATCGACATCATCAGTTCGCAGTCGATCACCGCGCACATCGGGATGTCGTTGGGATCGACGCAGACCATCTTCTTGCGGTTCTCCTCGTCGGTGATGACATAGTTGATCGTCACCTCGGCCGCCGTCCCCGCGGTCGTCGGCACGGCGAAGGTCGGCACGGCGCGGTGCTTGGTGTCGGCCACGCCCTCCAACGAGCGCACGTCGGCGAACTCGGGGTTGTTGACGATGATGCCCACGGCCTTGGCCGTGTCGATCGACGAACCGCCGCCCAGCGCCACCATGCAGTCGGCGCCCGAAGCCTTGAACGCCTCGACGCCCTGCTGCACGTTGCGGATCGTGGGGTTGGCCTTGATTTGGCTGTAAATCTCATAGGGAATGTCCGCCCCGCGGAGCACCTCCTCGATCTTCGCGGCCACGCCGAACCGGATGAGGTCTTTGTCCGTTACGAGCAGCACCTTTTTAAAGCCCCGCTTGCGGATCTCGTCGGCGATCACCGAGCGACACCCTGCGCCGTAGTACGACGTCTCGTTCAGTACGATGCGGTACATGGCCTTAACGTTTGGAGGTTACTTCCCTTTCGTACTGCTGGATCCCGGCGATGAACTCCTCGCCCACGGGCACGTCGTTGCGCAGGCAGAACATGTCCCATACGGCGTTCCAGGGCAGCGACTTCGACTCTTCGAGCAGCGCCAGGCGCTCAAAGCCCTGCCCGGCAGCCTCGTACCGGCGAAGCTGCGCGAGCGGTTCGAGCAACGCCTGCATCAGGCACTTCTGCGTGGCGCGCGAACCGATGACATAGGCGCCGATGCGGTTGATCGAGGCATCGAAATAATCCAGCCCGATATGAACGCGGTCGAGCGCATCGCAGCGTACGATCTCCTTGCACAGTTCCAGCGTATCGTCGTTCATGATCGTCACGTGGTCGGAATCCCAGCGCACCGGGCGCGACACGTGCAGCATCACCTCGGGGATGAACAGCAGCAACGACGAAATCTTGTCGGCCACGATCTCCGTGGGGTGGAAATGCCCCGTGTCGAGGGTCACGATCTTGCCGCGGCTGGCTCCGTAGCCGATGTAGAAGTCGTTGCTCCCGACGGTATAGCTCTCCAGCCCGATGCCGAACACCTTCGACTCGATGCAGTCCTTCATGTGGTCGTATTCGGTCTCGAAGATGCGGTCGAGCGAGTCGCGCAGCAGCTCGCGGTAAAGCATGCGGTTCACCGTAAGGTCTTTCGAGCCGTCGTGCACCCAGAGGTTCATGATCGAGGGGTCGCCCTGCGCCTTGCCCATCTCTTCGGCAATGGCGCGGCAGCGCTTGGTGTGTTCCACCCAGAAGTCCCGGATTCCGGGGTCGGGGTTGGCCAGCGAGAGATCACCGCTCTTGGGGTGCGAGAACGACGTCGAGTTGAAGTCGAGCTTCATGCCGTGCTCTTTCGCCCACTCGATCCAGCCCTGGAAATGCCGGGGCTCCACCTGGTCGCGGTCGACCGTCTCGCCGCCGAACTCGCCGTAGATCTCATGCAGGTTCAGGCGGTGCGTACCGGGAATGAACGACTTGGCCTTGAGGATGTCGGCACGCAGCTCTTCGATGTTGCGGGCTTTGCCCGGGTAGTTGCCCGTGGCCTGGATGCCGCCCGTGAGGTCGCCGCCCCGGTTTTCGAAGCCCGTCACGTCGTCCGCCTGCCAGCAGTGGAGCGAGAGCGAGATGTTCTGAAGCGCCGCGAGCGCCTTTTCGGTGTCTACGCCGATCCCCGCATAGCGTTCCCGCGCGATGGCGTATGCCTTTTCGATAAGTTCCGTTTTCATAAGAATGACAGTTTTATTTTTTCGGTTGATATGTTTTCGTTTCGATCGAGCGGCCGATGTAGCGCCGCATTTCGGCGAGCGAAGAGACCACGCCCGCGGCACGCGCCTGCACCATGATGTTGCCCAGCGCCGTGGCTTCGGCAGGGCCCGCCACGACGGGGATGCCGACAGCGTCGGCCGTCATCCGGTTCAGCAGGTCGTTCTGTGCACCGCCGCCGATGACGTGCAGGCATTCGATTTCGAACGGCGCCAGCCGCCGCAATTTACCGAGCACCTCGGCGTATTTCGCGGCCAGCGAGTCGAATATCAGCCGCATCAGCGCCGCATCGTCCGCCGGGACGGGGACGCCGTGTGCCGCGCACCACGCGCGGATCGCCTGCGGCATGTCGGTCGGCGCGGCGAACTCCGCGGCATCGGGGTCGATGACCCCCGGCGACGGAGCGGCGCCCTCGGTCATGCGCACGATCTCTTCATAGCTATACTCCCTGCCCTGGCGGCTCCACACCGCGCGGCACTGTTCGAGCAGCCACATGCCGGTGATGTTCTTCAGGAAACGCACCGTGCCGTCCACGCCGCCCTCGTTGGTGAAGTTCATCGCATAGGACTCCTCCGTAATGATCGGCTCCCGCACCTCGATGCCCATCAGCGACCACGTCCCCGACGAGAGGTAGGCGAAGCACCCGTTCCGGGCGGGTACGGCCGCCACGGCCGAAGCCGTATCGTGCCCCGCGACGGCCACCACGGGCACCGCCCCCAGCCCGGTCTGCCGGGCTACGGCGTCGCAGAGCGCCCCGATCCTCCGGCCGGGCATCACCACCCGCGGGAAAAGCGCGGGATCGACACCCGCCTCGCGCAGCAGCAGGCCGTCGATCTCCCGCGTACGGGGATCCATGAACTGCGACGTCGAGAGGATCGTATACTCGCATACCTTCTCGCCGGTGAGCAGGTACGACAGCGCGTCGGGCATGAAAAGCACCGACGCGGCATTTTCCAGCGCCGACATCCCCTCCCCGCGTGCGGCACGGAGCTGGAAGAGCGAATTGAAATTCATGATCTGGATACCTGTGCGGCGGTACACTTCCTGCCGGGGTATTTTCCGGAAGAACTCCTCGGGAACCCCGTTGGTATAGGGGTCGCGGTAAGCCCTCGGAAGCCCGGCCAGCGTACCGTCGGCCGCCACGCAGGCCATGTCGACGCCCCACGTGTCGATACCGATCGAATCGACCGGAATCCTTCGCTGCCCGGCCAGCGTCAGGCCGTGCAGGATCTCTTCGTAGAGGGAGTAGATGTTCCAATAGAATTTGCCGCCGAGTGCGAGCAGGCGGTTCGGGAAGCGGTGCAGAACTTCGAGGGCGATGCCGTCGCCGCAGAGCGTGGCGAGAATGACACGGCCGCTCGTGGCACCGAGATCGACACCGACGAAATAACGGTTCATCACGGAAAGTTTTAGGTTACTGATGCAAAACTATACAATCTTTTCCCTACCTTTGTTGATGGTTTTGACAAACTATATATAGATTTGACACTATGGACGACCGGCCGCTGAGCATCCTTCACTACCTGCCAGTCTCCCCGCGCGACGAGCAGTGGGGCATCGTCTGCACCACGGCCGGGCACCAGCACGTCCCGCCGGGGACGCCCTACCCCGTCTCGGAACACCCCGAGCACTACCTGTTTTACAAAGGCAGCGGCCGCACGCTCGACGAGTACCAGCTGGTCTACATCACCGCCGGGCGGGGGCGCTTCGAGTCGGCATCCTGCCCGTCGCAGACGGTCGAGGCGGGCACCATGCTCCTGCTCTTCCCCAACGAATGGCACTCCTATTCGCCCGACCCCGGCACCGGATGGACGGAGTGGTGGGTCGGCTTCCGCGGCGCCAATATCGACCGCCTGGAGCAGCAGGGGTTCCTCTGCCGCCGGCGCCCCCTGCTGCGGATCGGGTGCAGCGGCGGCATCGAGCGGTGCTACCGCGAGATCATCGGCACGGTCGAGGAGGAACGCGTGGGATTCCAGCCGCTCATTTCGAGCATCGTGCTCCACATCCTGGGGTCGGTGCTCTTCAAGCACAGCAACCTGCTCTACTCCGACAACCCCGTCGTCGAGAAGATCAACCGCGCGAAAGCCATCATGCGCACAGACTTCGGCCGCAACCGCTCGCCCGAACAGATCGCCCGCGAAGTGGGCATGGGCTACACGTGGTTCCGCCGCGTCTTCCGCGAATACGTGGGAATGGCGCCGGCGCAATACCAGCACACGATGCGGCTCAACAAGGCCCGGGAACTGCTCGCGACGACAGCCCACAGCATCTCGGAAATAGCCTATGCGCTCGGCTTCGAAAGCGTGAGCGCTTTCTCGCTCTTTTTCCGCCTCCGCGAGCGGCTCAGCCCCAGCCAGTACCGCGCCCGCTTCCGGGGCGAAAAGGGGCAGTGACCCGCCGGGACCGGCCAAGGCAGCAACCCGCCGGGACAGGCCAAAGCCGTGACGCACCGCGGACAGCCCAAGGCAGCGATGCACCGGGGCAAACCAAGACTGCGAGCTGCCGGAACAGACCAAGGCCGTGACGCACCGGCACAACGGCTCACTTGGGCAAACCGGGGCAGTGCCCCGCCACCGGCCAAGGCAGCGACCCTCCGGAGCAAACACGAGCCAATGTTATGTATTAAAATGAAATCTCACCATATTGCTTACAATCTGTAAGTACAACACACCGAAAAACCACCCATCCTTTACCTTATTTCCTGTTTCAGCCTAATCACTCCCCATAAAATCCCCTTTGAGAACACTTTACGGGGCTTCGCGCATTTCTTCCGCACTTTGGCGGCGGCCGGAAAATTGTTATCTCCCCGGGTTTTCGGGGGAGCTTATCCCTTCCGGCGAAAAATATTTTTATATTTTTTATATTTTTTCAAAAACCCGCCCCGCGGGCCGGCATATATTAAATAATATCAAAAACAAGGCATCCCCGAAGCACCTGCAACCGGAAACCCACTGCGCATCAAGCCGCACCGGAGGATATATTTTGGCCCGAAATCCCAAAATATTCAAAACACATTGAATTTTATTTTCATTTTTATAAAAATATTTTAACCCGTATTCAACAATGGTTCGCCGGGTTAAAATAAAATGTTAAGTTATTTATATTTAGCCTTATAACACCTGTTTTCATCCGGAAAAGAGGGCCGAAAAGACCCTTTCCGAGCATTCCTGCTTACATTTCATCTATTTTGAACATTTGGCAAATTCGTTTTAATTATTTTTCTTTGTTGCGTAAGAAAGTATCATTTACTTATGCAAAAAACGAAACTCCTACTCAACATTCTTGCATTTTTCCTATGTGCCCTGCCGGCGATAGCCGTAGCGCAGGGGGGGGGAAATGTGACCGTCAGAGGCATCGTCACCTCGGCGGATGACAAGCAACCCCTCATCGGGGTCAACGTGATTTCCGGGGCCGCCAGCGGGGTGAGCACCCTTGCGGACGGAAGCTACTCGATCAGCGTCGCCGCAGGGACGACACTCACCTTCCAGTACATCGGCTACAAGCCCGCCACCTTCACGGTTCCGGGCGGCAGCGCCTCGCTGACCTACAACGTCTCCCTCGAGAGCGAGGCACAGGCGCTCGACGACGTGGTGGTCATCGCCTACGGTGTCCGCAAGAAGGGCACCATCGCCGGGTCGGTATCGACCGTCAAGGCCGAAAAGGTCGAGAACACCCCTACGGCGGCGTTCGACCAGGCCATCCAGGGACAGGTTCCCGGCCTGACGGTACTTTCCAATTCGGGTGAGCCGAGCACGTCGGCAACGATGATGATCCGAGGCATGAACTCGATCAACTCGGGCACCTCGCCGCTCTACATCCTCGACGGCGTCGCCATCGCCAGTTCCGACTTCAACACCATCAACCCGGCCGACATCGAGAGCATCTCGGTGCTCAAGGACGCCTCCTCCACCTCTATATATGGTGCGCGCGCGGCCAACGGCGTGATCGTCATCACGACCAAGCGCGGGCGCATGGCCGAGCGGGCGAAGATCAACTACCGTATGCAGCTCGGTTTCTCGCAGATCGCCTACGGCAACTGGGATCTGATGGACACCGGCGAACGCATCCAGTACGAGAAGGAGATCGGGTTCACCGACGGCAAGAACTACAACGTCCTGGGCAAGACCAACGTCAACTGGCTCGACGAGGTGTTCAACGATGCCGCCCTGCTCCAGAACTACGAACTTTCGGTTTCGGGGGCCACCGACAAGACCAATTACTACGTCTCGGGCGGCTACTACAACCAGGAGGGCATCGCCGTAGGTTCGGCCTTCGAGCGTTTCTCGCTCCGCGCCAACGTCGAGCAGCAGGCCGCCAAATGGCTCAAGCTCGGCACCAACACGATGATGAACTACCAGACCATCGAACGCGCCGAATCGGGCCAATATACGCTCGTGACCCCCATCTCGGCCGCACGTTTCATGATGCCGTACTGGAATCCCCACCGTCCCGACGGCTCGCTGGCCTCGATCAAGGACGGCACCTGGAAGGGCGAGGGCCAGAACCCGCTCGAATGGCTGGCCAACAACAAGATCTCCTATAAGAAATACAAGGTGATCTCGACGCTCTTCGCCGAGGCCACCCCCATCGAGGGGCTCACCATCCGGTCGCAGTTCGGCGTGGACTATTCGCACACGACGGGCTTCGGCGCCTCTTACCCCAACTACCCGCCCAACCTGGGCTCGGGCACGGCGCAGCGCTACTCGACCGACGGCATGAGCCTTTCGGTCACCAACACGATCAACTACCGCTTCTCGCTCGACGGCGGGCACTCGTTCAACTTCCTGTTGGGCCAGGAGGGCGTCGATTACAGCTACGAGGAGTTCACGCTGGCGACCCGCGGCCAGAACAACGACAAGCTGGTCAACATCTCGTCGGGAACACGTGCCACGTCGTGGAGCGACGTCACCGACGACAACTACGCCTTCCTGTCGTTCTTCGCGCGCGGCGAATACAACTACGCCGACCGTTACTACGTCGACTTCTCCGTCCGTACCGACGGCTCCTCGCGCTTCGGCACCTCGGGACGCTGGGCGGCGTTCGGCTCGGTGGGCATGATGTGGAACCTGCGCAACGAGAAATTCATGGAGAACTCGCGCCGCTGGCTCACCAACGCGCAGATCGCCTTCAGCACGGGTACCTCGGGTAACTCGTCGATCCCCAACTACGAACACATGGCGCTTGTGAGCGGCGGCCTGAACTACTACGGCGACGCCGGCATCGCCCCCTCGCAGCCGGGCAACGAAGACCTGCAGTGGGAGAAGCTGTGGATCACCAATCTGGCCGTGCACCTGGGCTTCTGGAACCGCCTGAACGTGGACGTCGAACTCTACCACAAGAAGAACAGCGCCATGCTCATGGAGGTTCCCGTTTCCTACACCACCTCCAACGGCTTCGGCTTCCGCTGGGACAACGTGGGCGACATGACCAACCGCGGCGTCGAGGTGAGCCTGGCCGCCGACGTCATCCAGCACAAGGATTTCGTGTGGAGCGTGAACGCCAACGTCTCCTACAACAGGAACAAGATGACCAAGCTCTACAGCGGGGTCAGCGAATACGAGCTTTCGAGCACCAATACCAAACTGGTCGTGGGGCACTCCTTCGGCGAGTTCTACCTCAACCGGTTCGCAGGCGTCAACCCCGCCAACGGCGACGCGCTGTGGTACACCAAGGAGGGCGAGCTGACCACCGAGCTCCGCGACGAGGACAAGGTCATGGTCGGCAAGAGCTACGTGGCGCCCTGGCAGGGCGGCTTCGGCACGACGCTGGCCTGGAAGGGACTTTCGCTGTCGGCACAGTTCAGCTGGGTCGCCGACCGCTGGATGATCAACAACGACCGTTATTTCGACGAGTCGAACGGCCGATTCGCCTCCTACAACCAGTCCAAGCGCCTGCTCAACCGCTGGAAGAAACCCGGCGACATCACCGACATCCCGCGCCACGGCGTCTACACCGAGTTCGACGACCGCCTGCTGGAGGACGCTTCGTTCCTGCGCCTGAAAAACCTCATGCTGAGTTATTCCTTCCCGCAGGAGTGGCTACGCAAGACACGCTTCATCAGCGGTGTGAAGATCTACGCCCAGGCCCAGAACCTCTTCACCTTCACCAAATTCACGGGCCTCGATCCCGAAGGGTCGAGCAATATGTACCAGGCACAGTACCCGATGGCACGCCAATTCACCTTCGGACTCGACTTAACATTCTAATCAGGGACTATGAACATGTTACGCAATATAAAATTCTATCTTTCGGCCCTCGCGATACTTGTCGGCGCCACCTCGTGCCTGGACAAGTACCCCGGTTCGTCCATCCCGGAGAAGGAGGCCATGCGCACCTTCGCCGACGCCGAGCAGACGCTCACCGGCATCTACGCCTCGCTCAAGAGCAACGCGCTTTACAGCGGCTACCTCACCCTGCTGCCCGACATCCAGGCCGACCTGGTCTATGCCGTCGAAGGCAACACCAACACCTACGGCTCGTTCTGGCGCTGGGACATACGCCCGACCGACCTGCAGCTCGAAGCGGTTTACGCCGCCCTCTACAAGGTGATCGGCAACTGCAACTTCTACCTCGACCGCATCGACGAGGTGGTGGCGAACGAGATCAGCGACACCAACATCGAGAAGCTCGAACAGTACACGGGCGAGGTCTACGCCGTGCGTGCGCTCTGCTATACCGAGCTGCTCAAGACCTTCTGCAAGGCCTATGAGCCGGACACGGCCCAATCGGAACTGGGCGTCGTGCTGCGCACGAAATACTTTACGCCCGAGGCGGCACGCCGCGCATCGCTCTACGACTCGTACCAGTTCGTACTCGACGACCTGGCCGAGGCCGAGAAACGCCTCGACAAGGAGAACGACGCCTACGGCAACGTCTACATGACCTCGGCCTCGGCCGAGGCGCTGCACGCCCGCGTGGCGCTCTACATGCAGGACTGGGACACGGCGATCGAATATTCGAGCACCCTGATCGACGAAAAAAAGGCCACCTTCCAGCTCTCCGATGCCAAGACCAACTACACCTCCGACTACACCTATTTCGACTACATGTGGGCGTACGACCTGGGATACGAGGTCATCTGGCGCATCGGCTTCACCGACACCTCCTACGGCGGGGCGCTCGGCACGGTGTTCCTCAACTTCAACAAGGACTACACCTATTTCTATCCCGACTATGTCCCCGGCCAGGCCGCCCTGGATCTCTACGACGATGCCGACCTGCGCTATTCGGGCTACTTCTACCAGACCGAGACCGGTTATGCCCACGGGCTGAGCTGGCCGCTGCTGGTCAAATACTACGGCAACCGCAACCTGATCGCCAACCAGATCTACCATGTCTCGATGCCCAAGCCGTTCCGCCTGGCGGAGCAGTACCTGATCCGCGCCGAGGCCTACTGCCAAAAGAACGATTTTTCGAAGGCCGGCAACGATCTCTCGACGCTGCGCAAGATGCGCTACAAATCGGGCGGTACGATCAACGTCACGAAGGACAACTGGTTGCAGACCATCTCCGACGAGCGCCTGCGCGAACTCTACATGGAGGGTTTCCGCCTGCACGACCTCAAACGCTGGCACAAGGGCTTCGAGCGTAAGCCGCAGGCCAATTCCCAGGCCGAAGGCAGCTCGCTCAAGATCGAAGCCGACAACCCGCTTTTCGTATGGCCGATCCCGCAGCACGAGCTGGAAGCCCCCGGTTCGGAGATACTCCCGAACGAAAGCAACAGATAGCAACAACGAATAGAAGAGAGACAATGAAACGAATTATCACGGTTTTGTTTGCAACGGGACTCCTGGCCGCCCTCGCAACGGGTTGCAAGGAGGAATATAAGACCTACTCCGATGCGGAGTACGTGCTGTTCGCCGACACCCTGGCGACCTACGCCGTACTCCAGAACCAAGACTATTTCTCGGTACCGGTCTCCTCGACCGTCGCGTGCGATTACGACCGCACGTTCGGCGTGGAGATCATCGACCAGGGCAGCAATGCCGTCGAGGGGAAGCACTACCGCCTCCTGTCGAACACCATCACCATAAAGGCCGGTTCGCGTAAGGCCGACGTACAGGTACACGGGTTCTACGACAACATCGAAGATACCGACTCGCTGGGCTTCATCCTCAAACTGGTCATGCCCGAGCAGCTGAAATGGGATCTGTACCACGACCGGACCAAGGTCGTCTTGCAGAAGAGCTGCCCCTACGACATCAACGAGTTCACGGGCTGGTGTGTCGTGACCTCGACGTTCCTCAACAGCTACCCCGGCGTGGAAAACAAGAGCATCCAGCGTCTCATCCACACCGAGAAACACCCCACCGAGGAGAATATGATCATCCTGCACGACTGGCTCTTCTCGGGCTACGACGTCACGATCCGCCTCGACCCGGGCGACCCCATCGAACCGCTGGTGACCATGGACAAGAACCAGGTGCTGGCCGACGAGGCTTCGGTCTTCGGCCAGATCCTCGGCGACAACAAGATTCTCGTCACCAACAGCCCGCTCTACGACTCCTATTTCAACAGCTGCCAGCATTTCGTGGCCCTGTGGATCAAGGTGCACGTCGAGGACATGGGCGTGAACGTCGGTACGGTAGGCCACTTCTATAACATCATCGAATGGGTCAGCGACGAGGAGGCCGAGCGGCTCCAGCGGGAAGAAGGCATGCTCCCGGGAGGCGTCATAACGCCCGAATCGCTCTAAATCATAACGTAAATAAAGAAACGAAATATGAAAAGACATTATTTGCACTTGGTGATGTCGCTGCTCGCCGGAGCATGTCTGGCGGCCGCTTCGTGTTCCGATTCGGATGAGGATACGAAGCTTCCCAGCCCCAACTTCCCCGAGGCGGTTTCAGCGACCATCGAAGCCGGCGGCACCTACACGCTCGAGATAGAGCCCAACCAGAACTGGGAGGTGAGCGTCCCGACGGCCACCGCCGCATGGTTCTGGATACAGGACGAAACACAGAAAGTCTGGACGCTGCGCGGCAGTGCGGGTGCATCGCGGATCGTAATCGGCGTGGCCGAGCTCGATGAGTTCGACGACACGCGTGTCTGCGAGGTAACTCTGAAAATGGGAGGCCAAAGCAAGGTCATCGCCACGATCACACGCGGTACGCTCGAACGCGGCTTCAGCCTCCGCACATGCAAGCTCGACCAGTACGGCGACTTCGAATACGGCGACAGCGAAACCGGCCTCACCTACTCCTATAACGAAGGGGAAGCTCAAAGCATCGACCTGACCTGGCCCGAGGGGCGCACCGACTTCTCGATGCCGATCCTGGTCGAAGCCAATTACGAATGGGCGATCAACCGGATGCCGGAATGGGTATCCACCCCGTCGGTGACGGTCGGGCAGCCCGGCACGAAAGTCGAGATCCGCATCCAGGGCAACCCGTCGGCCTATCCGCTCGACGGAGCGCAGGACAAACTGGTGTTCATCGACAAGAGCAACCTCGACGCGAAGGTCGAGATTCCGATCACGATTCCCTCCTGCCGCGACATTTTCGACGTCACGCTCGACAAGGAACTCAAATTCAACGCCGCAGCCGAGATCTACAACAGCATGAACGGCGACTGGTCGCCCGGCGCCGCACGCGGTTCGGTCAAGGGCATCAGGGGTGCGAGGATCTACGTCATCGCCGAAGTCACGGATCGTTGGGGCAATACCAGCCTGAGCGGCGACGAAGCCGACACCAAATGGGTCACGGTCACGGAGAATGCCTGGGACGACGACCTGGTAATCATGGACAGGGGCTTCACCATCGGCACGCAGGTCAACCAGGGCGACGCCCGCACGGCACGGATCATCATACTCCCGGCATCGCTGGCCGTAGAAGACCCCAACGAACTCTTCGACTACGACATCAAGGAAGAGTTCCAGCCCTACGTCTTCGCTACCCTGACGCAGCTGGCCAGCCCCGGCCCGATCCAGGCTGCCAACCCCGACGGCATGGCGGAGATCGGCACCATGTTCGAGAAACTCCCCTCGACCCACTGGTCGCTCCGCGAGCTCGAAGTCGACGACGCCTACAAACTGACCTACACCAAGGCCTGGTCGAACGACCCCGAAGCCACGCTGACATTCGAACGCGACTTCACCGGCTATAAATGCTACGACGCCGACTGCCAGCCGCTGTCGGACGAGGAGAACTGGCTCTCGGTACGCCGCGTCGAAGGCGGGGCCATCATCGACATGGATCGCGAGGACGAAGGCTACATCGTCTTCTACGACGCCCAGGGCAACATCGCGGCCGTCAACTGCCTCTACGATCCCAATGCGGACATCGGCGGCACGGACATCGGGTTCGCATATCCCGAATACGTCACCGGCGCAACCCTCGAAGAGATCACCTCGGGCGAATACTATGAACAGTATGCGGAGTACGGCGCCCCGATCTACCACCTGACCTACGAGGGAGAAACCACGAACGCCGCGATGAACGTCCCGACCTACTCGAGCTTCCTGGCCCAGGGCGATGCGGAAAGCTGGCTTACGGCCGAATCCTACGGCCCGACCCAGATCTACGTCAACATGGACTCTCAGACCGCCGCGGAGGGCGTCATGTTCCTCTACGGAGCCAACTGGAACGTGGTAATGGTGATTATCTGCACGCTCAACATCTGACCCCAATGATTCAGGGCCCCTCTCCGAAGGGGCAGGGGCCCTGTTCGATACGACTACAATTTATGGAGAACATACAGACCAGGTTTTTAGATATGAAACTTTTTAAATTTTCCGTAGCGGCACTCCTCGCACTGGCCACGGCCTTCCTCGGCGGATGCTCCGACGACGACGGCATCGACAACCGCGACCGCGATTACGGATACGTTCAGTTCAAACTACACAAGGAGGCGTCCTACGACGCCGTGAGCCGGGCCCAGAAACCCCAGCTCGACTACCTTTCCGAAGCCAGCAAGGTGCAGGTCTCGCTCTATTACGACGGCACGACCATCACCCAGTCGCTGACGCTCTCGGCCCCCGACAAGGAGAGCGCCGAATTCGGGCTGCGCAGCGAGAAGCTCCGGCTGCTGGCAGGACAATACCAGCTCATCACCTTCTCGCTTTTCAATGCCGACGACGAACTGATCTACAACGGCATGCCGGGCGAAGAGAGGCTCGACATCGTGGCCGGCGGCCTCGTTTCGCACGACCTGACGGTCGACGTGGAGCCGCGCGGCACGGTACGTTTCTCGATCTCCAAGGACTTGTCGGACTTCACCGAGACGCCCGTGGTGACGCGTGCCGCCGAACGGCAGTATACCTTCGACGAGATCGCGTTCCTCGACCTGACCGTAAAACATAAGACGACCAACGAGCTCACCACGTTCGAAAAACTCCCCGCAAAGTTCTCGATCCACTTCAAGGACGACCGCGAGGACGGGGCCCCCGAGGACATCGAGGACGGCTACCAGACCTCCTCGCTCGAATGCGACACGCTGCTCTCGCTCAAGGCGGGCGATTACAGCCTGGAGAGATACCAGGCCTACGACAAGAATAAAGTCCTGCTGGAGACCAACAAGCGCCCCAAGAACCTGGATTTCACCATCGAGGATAACAAGACCACCGAAGCCAAGGTCGGCGTCACGCTCTACGAGGCCGACGAGTACATCCGCGACTACTACGCGCTTTACGAAATCTGGAAGGCGCTCGACGGGGAGCACTGGTCTTACAGGGGCGAGAACTATGCTACCGGCGCCAACTGGGATTTCAATAAGGATCCCGACCTGTGGGGCAACCAGCCGGGCGTGGAGGTGCATTCCAACGGCCGCGTGGCGAAGATCACCATCGGCGAGTTCGGCTTCCGCGGGCACCTGCCGGCAGCCATCGGGCAGCTCTCGGAGCTCGTCGAGCTGTATCTGGGTACGCACAACGACGGCAACCTGCTCGAATACGACCCCTCGCTGGCACACGACAAGAGCCTCTCCGAGCGCAACCGCACCCGCATGGAGCGCCACAAGGAGTTCCTCTCGCTGATCCATATCCCGACCCAGACGTCCGAGCCGATCGCCCGGGCCCTTGCCGAGCACGGCATCTCGATCCCGGCCACGTCGCTCTACAAGAATTTCACCGAGGATCAGATCATCGACCGCAAGACCGGCCTCCAGAACAATATCCGTCCCTACGACGTCGTTCACGGCAAGCTCACCAACGGGCTCAAGTCGATCGACCCGGCCATCGGCAAACTCGAAAAGCTCGAGTACCTCAACATCGCCAACGGCGAACTGGAGGAGATACCCGCCGAAGTGGCCAACCTCAAGTCGCTGACCGACCTGGAAGTCTACAACTGCCCGAAGATGACCCGCTTCCCGGTGGAGATCGCGCAGATGCCCGAGCTCGTTTCGGTCAACATCTCCAACAATGCCCAGTGGTCGGCCGAAGAGCTGTACAAGGGGCTCGACGCCATCGCCAACGGCCCGTCGAAGGAGAAGCTCCAGATTCTCTATGCGACCAACAACAACCTCAGGGAGATACCCGAATCGTTCAGCAACCTGAAGAAGATCGGCCTGCTCGACCTGTCCAAGAACCAGATCGAAACGCTCCACCCGCTGGGCAAAGAGGTCGCACCCATGCAGCTCTACCTCGACCACAACAACATCACGTCGCTCCCGGCCAACAGCGACGGCATCTTCTGCGGTACGGACGACACGGAGACCTTCTCGGTGACCTACAACAAGCTCAAGAAAGTTCCCAACATCTTCTCTGCCAAGTCCAAGTACGCCATGAAATCGGTGGATTTCTCCTACAACGAGATCGACGGCTTCGAAGGCGAAGAGGAGGGCAAATACAAGGGCCTGCGGGTCGAGACGCTCTCCCTGGCGGCAAACCCCGGGCTGACGAAGTTCCCCAAATGCCTCGGCACGACCAATTCGCTGATTTCCTACATCATCCTGCGCGGTTGCAGCATCGACGAAATCCCCGAAGGCAGCTTCAGCGGCAAGAACTCGACGGCACTCATATCGCTCGACCTGACCTACAACAAACTGAAGACCCTGTCCAAGGATTTCACGGCCGAGCAGCTGCCCTACCTCTACGGGCTGGATATTTCGTACAACTCGTTCGACAAGTTCCCGTTCGGGCCGCTCAACTGCGCCGGGCTGACCGTCTACGCCATCCGCGGCCAGCGCGATGCCGAGGGTAAGCGCTGCCTGCGCGAATGGCCCACGGGGCTCTACCAGCACACGGGCCTGCGCGGGTTCTACATCGGTTCGAACGATCTGCGCAAGATCGAGGACACGATCTCCTACCTGATCTACCACCTCGACATCAGCGACAACCCCAACATCACGTTCGATGCCTCGGCCGTCTGCTACTACTGGCAGCAGGGTGTCTACAACCTGATCTACGACAAGACCCAGAACATCCTGAACTGCGACAAAATGCTCGAATAACACCTAAGGAGAAACGACAATGAAAATACTGAATTACATACCGGTCATCCTCTGCTCGATCGCATTATGCAGTTGCTCCGACGCCGACAAGAACGTCGCGTTCGGACTCGACAGCGACGCCATCAAGGCCGAAGCCGCAGGGGGAAGCCACAAAATCAAAGTATCGGCATCGGGGGATTGGGTCGCCACCACCGACGAACCGTGGATTTCCATTTCGCCGGCCAACGGCCGCGGCACCACCGAGTGCAGGATCCTCATCGACTCGGCGCTGACCGACTCGCCCCGCCGCGGCGTGGTGCGCATCCAGGAACAGAACACCTGGGACAAGAAGGAGATCACCATCGACCAGCAGGGCTTCGACTACGCCATCACGCTCGGGGAGAAAGAGGTTTCCGTAGCCAATTTCTCGGCCTTCGGCACCCGTCATTTCGACGTGAAGGTCAAGACCAACGTCGACTTCGCCGTCGAAGTCCCCTCCTCGGCCGAAAGCTGGCTCAAATACGACAGCTATAAGGTCGAACTCGACCGCGGCATCCGCCCGCGCGAGGTGACCGTACGCTTCAACTGGAGCATCAACTCCCAGCCCAACGAGCGTATCGCCGACGTGGTGTTCAAGCCCAAGCGCGAGGTGGAACTCGCCCGCCAGGACAACCTGCTCGTCACGCAGGGCGCCGCCGAACCCATCGAGGAGAACACCCGCAGCGGCGACTCGATCGCCCTGCTGGCCATCGCACGCACGCTCGGAACCAACAGCTCGTGGGAGAACGGCGAGCGCATGGACAACTGGGACGACGTCACCCTCTGGGAGGAGGGCATGGCGGGATACACGCCCGAGAAGAACGGCCGCGTGAAATACGCCCGGTTCTTCATGTTCAACACCAAGGAGGAGCTGCCTTTCGAGGTGCAGTATCTGACGGCCGCCGACGAACTGAACTTCTACAGCAACGTCAACGCCTTCCTGAAAGACCTCACCACCGGCGAGCACATCACCAAGCTCACCCAGCTCAAACGCCTCACCATCGCCGCCTACGGGCTGGTTTCGCTGGACAAGAACTTCACGGCGCTCAAGAACCTCGAGTTCCTCGACCTGAGCAGCAACAACTTCCAGAAGATTCCCGACGAGATCAACCCGACCAACTTCCCGAAACTGCGGACGCTGCTCATGGGCGCCAACACGCGCAGGAATATCTATGACCTGAGCAACACCGTCGAAACCAACTACGGCGGCCTCGTCGATGAAGAAGGATTCCCGCGCCGCATGATCGAATGGGATCTCGACACGCTGCAACTCTCGGTCAACTACCTGCAGGGCCCGCTGCCCAAGATGGACGACTGGGAGAAATACACCGAACAGGACATCATCGACGCCGACACGCTGCCCCGTGCGCTGATCGGAACCCCGAAGGTGATGCCGCACACCAAGCGTTTCGCCATCAACCTCAACCGCCTGACCGGCGAACTGCCCGACTGGCTGCTCTACCACCCCGCCCTCGACTGGTGGTCACCCTTCCAGCTCGTATTCACGCAGGAAGGTAAGGACGCGACGGGCGCATCGGCTGGATTCGGCAACGAACCCGCCAACCTGAACTACTACTATAAATTCTATGAGGGGTACAAGAAAGACCCCGGTGCGGAAGACGAAGACGAGGATACGACCAAATAATCAAGACGATGAAAAACTATTTATACGGCATTTTTGCCATTGCATTCCTGGCATTTACCGCCTGCACCAACGAGGAGCTCCCGACGCCCGGCACGGGCCCGGACACCCCCGCCGAGCACAAGTCGGGGGAGATACTCGTCAAATTTTCGCCTTACGTGAGCGAGATACTCGACAAGACGGCCGCAGCGACCCGCAGCGGCGGCCCCGCCACCCGCTCGGGCATCCTTTCGGTCGACGAGGTACTCGACATCGTGGGCGGCTACCAGATCGAGCGCGTCTTCCCCGTAGACGGCCGCAACGAGGAGCGCACCCGCGAATCGGAGCTGCACCTGTGGTACGTCGTACGCTTCGGCGACGACTACTCCGCCGAGCAGGTCGCCGAGAAACTTTCGGCCCTGGGCGAAGTCCAGCACGTGAACCTCAACCGCACGATCCGCCGTGCCTACAACGCCGGCAAGAAGGCGATGCCCCTCACCCGCGAGGCCCTCGCCGCCATGCAGCGTGCGACCCGTGCCGCCGGGGAGACGGGCTATCCCTTCAACGACGAGCTGCTGCCGATGCAGTGGCACCTGATCAACCGAGGCAACCTGTTCGGCGAGAAGTCGATCGTCGATGCCGACGTGCAGTGCGAAGAGGCGTGGAAATCCTCGACGGGCGACAAGTCGATCATCGTCGCCGTGCTCGACGAAGGCGTCATGGTCGAACACCCCGACCTGAAGAACAGCATGTGGGTCAACGAAGGCGAGGTTTACCGCTCGAAGCAGGACAACGACGGCAACGGCTACAAAGGCGACGTCTACGGCTACAATTTCGTATTCGAGACGGGCGTCATCTCATGGGATGACATCAACGACACGGGGCACGGCACGCACGTAGCGGGCGTAATCGCCGCGCAGAACAACAACGGCATCGGCATCAGCTCGATCGCCGGCGGCAACGGCGACATCCCGGGCGTGAAGATCATGAGCTGCCAGATATTCTCGGGCAACACGGTCAGCAACTCGCTGGCGACCGTCCGGGCCATCAAATACGCGGCCGACAACGGCGCCGTCATCCTGCAGTGCAGCTGGGGCTATGTCTCGGGCAGCGCCAACAGCTACGAATGGGGGACGCCGGGCTTCAAGGACGAAGAGGAGTGGGCGACGAACGCCCCGCTGGAAAAGGACGCCCTCGACTACTTCCTGCATAACGCCGGGTCGCCCAACGGCCCGATCGAAGGCGGCCTGGCCATCTTCGCAGGCGGCAACGAGAGCGCCCCGCAGGCCGGGTTCCCGGGCGCTGCCGAGGACTGCATCTCGGTATCGGCCACGGCTGCCGACTATACGCCCGCAACCTATACCAACTACGGCCCCGGCACGACGATCGCAGCCCCGGGCGGCGACCAGGACTACTACTACGAGTACTTCGACGACAACCACAAACGCGGCGAGATCGGCTGCGTGCTCTCCACGCTGCCCTACGACATCAGCGAAACGGGCTACGGTTACATGGAAGGCACCTCGATGGCCTGCCCCCACGTTTCGGGCGTCGCCGCGCTCGGGCTCTCGTACGCCGCACAGCTCCGCCGCCACTTCACGGCCGACGAGTTCAAGGCACTGCTCTACCAAACCACCACGCCGATCGACTCCTACATGACCGGCCTGAAAAACTACTACCGCTACGTCGCCGACGTCGGCCTGAACCAGCCCATGCAGCTGACGCTGGCCAACTACCGCAACCAGATGGGCACGGGCCAGGTCAATGCGGCCAGGCTGCTCAATGCGGTCTCCGGCAACGGCAAGCAGGTTTCGTTCCCGAACCTCTACATCTCGCTGGGCAAGGAGGTGAAGGCCATCCCGGCCAACTACTTCCTCGGCGGCGAAACGCTGACCTACACGGTCAGCATCGCCGACACGGCGGTCGCCACGGCGTCGATGGAGGGTGCGAAACTGACGGTCAAGGGGCTGAAGGCCGGTACGACCAGGGCAAGCATCACTTCGAGCAAGGGCGAGACGCACAATTTCAACATCACGGTGCGTAAATCCGCAAACGGTAACGGCTGGCTTTAACGAACGATGCGCTGCGGAACGACGATAGCACGTATGCTCTTCTGCTGCGGGGCGTTGTGGGCGGTTACCGCCGCCACACCGCTCTGCGGACAGATCCGCATCGTCCCCCGTGCCAAACTCGACAGCCTGGCGCACCCCGCCACGGCCGACGGGGCCCAAGCCATGCGCTTCGAGCGCACGCAGATCGACGCAGGGCATATCGGCGAGGACGATACGCCGCCGAGCTACACGTTCAAATGGCATAACGAAGGAACGGCACCGCTCATCATCACCCGCGTGCAGACCACCTGCGGCTGCGCCGCGGCCACCTACGGCCGGCAGCCCGTCCGCACAGGCGGCGAAGGCACGGTGACGGTCACCTACCACCCGAAGGGACACCCGGGGAGCTTCGACAGGCGGATCTTCGTCTATACGCAGCTCTCGGACAAGATGCCGACGGCCATCCTGCACCTCACGGGCACGGTCATAGCCTCGGAACTCACGGACGGCGATTACCCCTATGCAATGGGGACGCTGCGGCTCAAACAGCAGTCCGTGCGGTTCGCCCGGGAAGGGTTGCAGAGCGAGCGCATCGAATGCCTGAACACGGGCGGCAAAGCCATGCGGCCACGCTGCGACGATCACCTGCTCCCGCGGGGAATCACCCTCAGGTGCGAGCCCGCAACCCTCGCCCCGGGCGCCAAAGGCGACCTGGTCATCGGGTTCGACCCCGCGCAGGCAACGCACAGGCCGCCGGCCCAGCTGCCCCTGATCCTCGAAGGGCCCGATGTCCCGCCGAGCGGGCGCACGCTGCAGATCCGGTTCGAAGAAACAGAGTAAGAAACAGACAAAAACGAGTCATATGAAAACAATTTTTAGATTTACGCTCCTTGCACTTATCGTGACGGCCTTCTGCGCCTGCGATGACGACAAGTCGTATGTAGCCCCCCTGGATGTCACGCCCAACAACCTCGCCGGCACGTGGCAGCTCGCCCAATGGAACGGCGCGCCCCTCGCCCAGGGCAGCTACGTATACATCGAGTTCATCCGCAAAGACCAGAAGTACGTCATGTACCAGAACTTAGACAGCTTCGGCGCCCGCAAGCTCACGGGACGCTTCGCCATCGAAACCGACGAGGAACTGGGCGCCATCATCTACGGCAACTACGATTACAGTGCCGGCGACTGGCAGCACCGCTACATCGTGACCGACTTTTCGAAGACACAAATGATATGGACAGCCAAGGACGACCGCTCGGACATTTCGGTCTACGAACGCTGCGACGGCATCCCCGAGGATATTACCGGAGGGAAAACGGAGTAATAAAAAGTTCACGCCGCAAGGCAGTAAAAGGGACTCCCACGCAACAGGGAAGTCCCTTTTATCTTTTGCCCGGAGCGCCATGACCGGCCTATCCGGGTTGGTAATGCGGGGAATTTGCAGTATTTTTGCGCAAAACAAAACGGACTATGACACGACCACTGCAATTCATACCTTTCAAATCCCGTGCTGACAAAGGCTGGGCCGAGGCCTGGGAGCTTTACGAAAAGTCGTTCCCCTACAACGAACGCTGGAGCGAGGAGGCCTACGACCGGGCTTTCGGCGACCCGAATTTCGAAGCCGACGGCATCTGGCGCGGCGGGGAGTTCATCGGCATCCTCTTCCACTGGGGTGCCGACGGCTACCGTTATGTCGAGCACCTGGCCGTCTCGCCCGCCCTGCGGGGACAAAACATGGGCTCCGCGGCACTCTCGGCCTTCTGCCGGAAGGTCGGGCGCGTCATCCTCGAAATCGACCCGCCCGAAGACGACATTTCGATCCGCCGCCGGCATTTCTACGAGCGGCTGGGGTTCGTGGCCAACCCCTACCGGTACATCCACCCGTCGTTCCGCAAGCCCTTCACGCCCCACCGGCTGGTGCTGATGAGTTATCCCGGCGCCATCACCTACGAAGAAGCCCGCAGTTTTGCGGACTTCGTTCGGGAGGCAGTCCTCCGCTATTCGGAGCACGAAGCCCCTGCGCTGCCGAAACTGCCCTGAACGGACATCGCCCGCACACCGCCGCCCTGCGCTGCGTGCGGCAGGCGGGAACGGGCGGTGAAAAGCAGCGGTGAGAAACGGCGGTGGGAAATAGCAGAGAGAAACAGCGGTGGAAAACGGCAGGTGCGACGGGTGCAGCGGGCGCAGCGGGTGCAATGGGTGCGGCGGGCGCAGCTATAAAACCCCGACCAGGTATTTGGTCACGAAATAACCGCCCACGACCAGCCAGACATACAGCAGGCCCGCCAGCACGAAGGGCTTCGCCCCGGCCTGCCTGAACTTGTCGATGCTCGTTTCCGTACCCAGCGCCGTCATGGCCATCGTCAGCATGAACGTATCGACATATTCGATGGCGCCGTTCAACGGGATGTCGCGGACACTCTCCGCCCCGGTCAGGTATTGCAGCAGCGAATTGAGGCCGATGACCGCGATGAAGCCGAAGGCGAACCACGGAATGGTAATTTTGCTCTTCTCCTTGCGCCCTCCGGCGGTTTTCCGGCGGCCCGCCAGCACGAACCCCAGGATAACCAGCACGGGCGCAAGCATCATCACGCGGATCATCTTGGTGATGGTCGCCGTCCCGGCGATACCCAGGCCGTCGGTCGGATCCATCGCATTGCCCGCCCCCGCCACATGGGCCACTTCGTGAAGCGTGCTGCCCGTATAGACAGCCACGCCCGTGTCCGTCAGGGCGTCGAGCATCCCCGTGCGGTACATCAGGGGGTAGAGGAACATCGAGAGGGTGCCGAAAATCACGACCGTGGAGACGGCGATGGCGGTCTTGTACCCCTCGCATTTCACGACCGGCTCAGCACCCAATACGGCCGCCGCGCCGCAGATGGCACTGCCCGTCGAGGTCATCAGCGCCGTGTCGCGGTCGATCTTCAGCAGGCGTCCCAGCAGGACGCCGCCCAGGATCGTGACCGTCACGACGACCAGGTCGACCGCGACGGCCGGGATGCCGACAGCCGCCACCTCGGAGAGCGTCAGGCGGAACCCGTAGAGGATAATGCCCCAGCGCAGCACCTGCTTGGTACAGAACCTGATGCCGGGCACCCACGTTTCGGGCAGCTTGTTGCGCAGGCTGTTGGCATAGAGCATGCCCAGCACGATGCCGACGATCAGCGGGCTGAACGAAAGTTTCTTTACGAGGGGGAACCCGGCGATATAGAATGCCGCGAACGAGAACAGGACGATCAGCAGAATCCCGTGCAGGGTATTCGCCCTGTTACCTTTTTTCAACATATCCTTCGTGTTTTTTAAGGAGCCGTTATAACTTTTCCTTTGTTTCGCCGGCAAAGATCGCATCTTTTGGCGGGATATGAAACAAGAACCGGTTATCCTGCATAACATAAAGTTATAACGAAAGCCCCAGCCGTGCAGCGGTGCCCGGAAACGGAAGCGGAATATGGGAACGAAAACGGGATGCGGGATGCAGGAACGGGATGCAGGAACGGGATGCAGGAACAGGATGCAGGAACAGGATGCAGGAACAGGATGCCCGCCGGGTCAGCGGTCGGCCCGGGCGAAATCGACGAACTGCCGGACAAGCCGGGCAGGTTCGGCCTCGGGATGCACGAACACGAAGTCGCGCGTGAGCGACAGGGAGTCGACATCGACGATACGCAGCGTACCGCTGCGCAGCTCGTCCACGACCGAAATCACCGACAGGATGGCCATGGCGTCGCTGTTGCGCACGAACGCCTTGATCCCCTCGGTCGAGCCGAGGCGCATCACCACGTTCAGCTCCGGGATGCGGATCCCGGCCTTGCCGAGTGCCGTCTTGATGACTTCGAGCGTCCCCGACCCGCCCTCGCGCAGCACGAGGGGAATCTGCCGCAAACGGTCGGGCGTCACGGCATCCGTCCGCGCATAGGGGCCGCCCGTACGGGCGACAAGCACCAGTTCGTCGGGCGCGAAAAGCGTATAGTGCAAGCCCTGCCGGCGGCTGAGGCTCTCGACCATCCCCAGGTCGATGCCGTGCCCGCACAGCGCCTGTTCGACCTGATCGCTGTTACCCGACATCATCGAAACCCGCACGCCGGGGAAGCGCGTGGTGAAGCGGGCGAGGATCGGCGGCAGGAGGTATTGGGCGATGGTCGTGCTGGCACCGAGGCGCAGTTCGCCCTCGACCGCACTCGCGCAGAGGCCCATCTCGTACTCCATGCGGCGGTAGTCGCCGGCCAGCCGTTCGGCGCAGGCCAGCAGGGTCTCGCCGGCCGCGGTGAGTTCCAGGCGGCTGCCGCGGCGGACGAAGAGTTGCACCTTGTAACGGGATTCGAGCTCACCGACATGCTTGCTGACGGCGGGCTGGGAAATGAACATCTGTTCGGCGGTTCGGGTGAAACTGAGCGTCCGGGCCGCGGTGATAAAAACTTTAAGTCGGAAATCGTCCATAACTTTCGTAGGTTATCGGCGCAAGGCCACCAGCCATAGCGTCCTCAACCCAGATGCCCGTCTTGGGCGAACTCCTTTACCGACTTGATATAGTGGTCGATAGTCTCCTGCATCGAAACGAACGATTTACCTCCCGCGGCATTCTTGTGGCCGCCGCCGTTGAAGTACTTGCGGGCGAAGAGGTTGACGTCGACATCTCCGCGCGAACGTAAACTCACGCGGATGAACTTGCGGTGGGCCAGGAACATGGCCGACATCTTCATCTTCTTGATCGTCAGCGCGTAGTTCACGAAACCCTCGCTGTCGCCCTGCTGGAACTGGAAACGGCGCATTTCGTTCTCCATCAGCGACATATAGGCCACCGTCCCGTCCTGGATGATCTCCATCTTGCGGTTGATGACATAACCGAACAATCGTGCGCGGCCTTCGGTATAGGCGTTATAGACGTTGTTGTGTATCTCGGGAATGCTGATGCCCTTCTCGACCAGCACCGCCACGGCGCGGAACAGCTCCGGCGTGAGGAACGAGTAGGCGAAGTTGCCCGTGTCAGTCATGATGCCCACGTAGAGCGCCTCGGCCATCTGCCGCGTAATGGCATCGGTGCCGAACAGCGCTTCGATGATGCTGTATACGAGGAAACAGGTGCTCGACGAATCGGGATACGAGAACGAGAGGTCGAAATGCCCGTCGGGCGAAAGGTGGTGGTCGATCAGCACGCGGCGCGCCGTGGTGTTGGCCTCGATCGTATCGCTCAGGATTTCGAGCCGCGACACGGCGTTGAAGTCGAGGCAGAAGAGCAGGTCGGCCTCGGCGATGGCGCGCACGGCATCGCCCGCGGTGTCGTTCTTGAAGACCACGACCTGGCCGATACCCGGCATCCAGTCGAGAAAATAGGGGTATTTGTTCGGGACGATGCACGTCACCTCGTGTCCCATTCCCCGCAGCACCTCGGCCCATGCGAGCGAAGAACCCACGGCATCGCCGTCGGGATTGGTATGGGCGACAATCACGATCTTCCGGTTTGCCGGGGCGAGAAGTTCCCTGAGGGATTCGATACGCTCTTTCGATAGCTCCATTTCAGCCTTTCTTCACATTGGTGATACTGGGCAAAGGTAGCAAAAAAGAGGGAGATAACAAACCGCGCCCGCCGATGTATACTGAATTTGCACATTTGCATACACCCCGCAGCCGGGAATTTCGTTAATTTTGTTCCGGCTAACCAAAACCGTACGTATGAAAAAACTCATGTCCCTGCTGCTGGCAGGCCTACTCCTGGCAACGGCCGCCGCGACGGCCGCGGCACCCTATGCCAACAACCGCGCCCCGCTGCGCGAAAAGCCCTTCGTGAAACTTCCGCTGGGCGCCATCCGCGCCGAAGGATGGCTCCGCGACCAGTTGCAGCGTCAGGCCGACGGGCTGACGGGGCACCTCGATTCGGTCTACCCCGAGGTAATGGGCCCGCGCAACGGCTGGCTGGGCGGCGACGGCGACGTCTGGGAACGCGGCCCCTACTGGATCGACGGGCTGCTGCCGCTGGCCTATATCCTCGGCGACAGGCAGCTGATCGAAAAGACCCGCCCCTGGGTCGAGTGGGCGCTCGGCAGCCGGCAACCCGACGGCTATTTCGGCCCGGCGGAAGACCGTCCGTTCGAAAGCCCGGCCATACAGCGCGACAACGCCCGCGACTGGTGGCCCAAGATGGTTATGCTCAAGGTGCTGCAACAATACTATTCGGCGACGGGCGACGAGCGCGTCATCGAACTGATGAGAGCCTATTTCCGTTACCAGTTGCGCGAGCTTCCGAAGACCCCGCTGGGACACTGGACTTTCTGGGGCGAACAGCGCGGCGGCGACAACCTGGGCATCGTCTACTGGCTCTACAACATCACGGGCGACGAATTTCTGCTGGAGCTGGGCGACCTGATCCACCGGCAGACGCTCGACTGGACGGGCATCCTCGCCGGCGGGGAGGTGATCCCGACGCCCTTTTCGCTGCACTGCGTGAACCTCGCGCAGGGGATCAAGGAGCCGGTGGTATACTACCAGCGCAGCAACGACCCGGCGCATGTGGCGGCCGTGAAGAAAGGCTTCGCGGACATACGCCGCTACATCGGCCTGCCGACGGGGTTGTACGGGGGCGACGAGGCGCTGCACGGCGCCGCCCCGACGCAGGGTTCGGAGCTTTGCACGGCCGTGGAGATGATGTACTCGCTGGAGGAGATGGCCGAAATCACGGGCGACGTGCAGTTCGCCGACCACTTGGAGCGCGTGGCGTTCAACGCCCTGCCCACGCAGGCCACGGACGCCTATGACGCCCGCCAGTACTACCAGCAGGTCAACCAGGTGATGATTACCGACCACCGCCGCAATTTCGAGCAGAGCCACGACGGCACGGACATCCTCTACGGCCTGCTGACGGGCTATGCCTGCTGCACGTCGAACATGCACCAGGGATGGCCCAAGTTCACGCAAAACCTGTGGTATGCCACCCACGACGGCGGGCTGGCCGCGATGGTCTATTCGCCCTGCAACGTCACGGCCGAAGTGGCCGGCGGCGTACGGGTGACGATCGCCGAGCGGACGCAATACCCCTTCGACGAGCAGATACGCTTCGAGATAAAGATCGACGGCCGCAAGGTGAAAACGGCCCAGTTCCCGCTCCGCCTGCGCATCCCCGGCTGGTGCGAAGGGGCGACCGTGGCGGTGAACGGCCAGGCCGTGGCGTCGCCCGGGAAAGGTTCCGTGGCGGAGGTGCGGCGCGCATGGCGCACGGGCGACGTGGTGACGCTCCGCCTGCCGATGGAGGTCGCCGTCAGCCGCTGGTACGAGCGCTCGGCCGTCGTCGAGCGCGGGCCGCTGGTCTACTCGCTGCGCATCGGCGAAAAATGGTCGAAAGTCCGCAACCCCGGCAAGCAGATCTACGGCCCGTGGTATTACGAAGTGCGGCCGACGACCCCGTGGAACTACACGCTCTTCGAGGAGGACGTCCGCCCCGAACGCATTGCGGAGGCATTCAGGGTCGAGCGGCGCGATATCGGCGACGCCTATCCGTGGACGCTGGAAAATGCCCCGGTGGAGATCAAGGCGCGCGGGCGCAGGCTCGACGAATGGGTGCTCTACCAGGAGAGCGCCGGCCCCCAGCCGTACAGCACCAACGAGACCGCCAATCCCGCCGAAGAGATCACACTGATCCCCTACGGCTGCACGACGCTGCGCATCACCGAGTTCCCCCTGACGCGCGACCTGCGCAAGAACTGGTAGTGCGCCCGAAAGGCAGGGCGGGGAAAAGATAGTGCCTGGAAACGGGTGTCCGGGAAAGCGGATGCCGCAGGGAGGGATCCGATGCCGGAGAAAACGCCGTAACGGGAACCCGCAACCCGGGAGAAGGGAGGTTGACGGAAGAAGGGAACCGCCCGGAAAGCATGACGCCGGGAGGGGTGAAAACCGGAACGGCACAACGTTTCCGGGGGGGGGCGGCAACGAGAAACGGCGCACGAGGGGATATGACCGTCGTGCGCCGTCCTTTTTTCAGGGAGGGGCAGCCCGTTTTCCGAGGGTCGGGGCCCCTTTCCGGGGCGGCGATTGGCACGGTTCGGGATTTTTGCGTAGCTTTGCAAATCTAAATCACACGTTATGGCTTCTTGTCTCCAGGTGGAAAACCTCACCAAATCGTACGGCGAGCAGGTGCTCTTCGAAAATATCTCGTTCACGATCGAGGAGGGCCGGCGCGTGGCCCTCGTGGCGAAGAACGGCACGGGGAAAACCACGCTGCTGAACATCATCGCGGGGAAGGAAAGCCACGACGCGGGCAGCGTCGTGCCGCGCCGCGGCCTGAGGATCGCCTACCTGAAACAAAGCCCCGCATACCCGGCGGGCATGACCGTACTGGAAGCCTGCTTCCACGCAGCAAACCCGGCTCTGAAGGCCATCGCGGAGTATGAGCGGGCGATCGGCAATGCGTCGGGCGAAGGGCTGCAGGAGGCAATGGCGCGGATGGATGCCCTCGAAGCGTGGGATTATGAGCAGCGCGCCAAGCGGATCCTTTCACGGCTCAGGATCCGCGACTTCGGGCAAAAAGTGGAGACCCTCTCGGGCGGGCAGCTCAAGCGCGTGGCGCTGGCCAACGTGCTGATCAGCGAATCCGACCTGCTGATCCTCGACGAGCCGACCAACCACCTCGACACCGACATGACCGAGTGGCTCGAAGAGTACCTCACGGCAAGCGGTGCAGGGCTGTTGATGGTGACCCACGACCGGTACTTCCTCGACAGCGTGTGCAGCGACATCCTCGAAATGGAAAACCGCCGGATTTACCACTATGCGGGCAACTACTCCTATTACCTGGAAAAGAAACAGGAGCGCGAAACGGCCGACGCGGCACAGCGGGCGAGCGACATGAACCTCTACCGCCGCGAACTGGAGTGGATGCGCCGCCAGCCGCAGGCGCGGGCGACCAAGGCGCGGTCGCGCATCGACGCGTTCCACGAACTCGAGTCGCGGCTCAAAACAACACGCGACCGCGGCGAGGTGCGGCTCGACGTCGGGGCGTCGCGGATCGGCACCAAGATATTCGAGGCCCGCGACGTGAGCAAACGCTTCGGCGACGTGGTGATCCTCGACAAGTTCAACTACAACTTCACCCGCTACGAAAAGCTGGGGATCGTGGGCGACAACGGCTGCGGCAAGTCGACGCTGCTCAAGCTGCTGACGGGCATCGAACGACCCGACAGCGGCGTGATCGACATAGGCGAAACCGTTCGCTTCGGCTATTACAGCCAGCAGGGGCTCGAATTCGACGACTCGATGAGGGTGATCGACGTGGTGACGGCGATCGCCGAGCAGGTCGAACTGGGCGACGGGCGGCGGATGAGCGCCTCGCAGCTGCTGCAGCATTTCCTCTTCACACCGGAAACGCAATACAATTACGTGGCACGCCTGAGCGGCGGCGAGCGGCGGAGGTTATACCTCTGCACGGTGCTGATGCAGAGCCCCAATTTCCTGGTGCTGGACGAGCCGACGAACGACCTGGACATCGTAACGCTGGGTATTCTGGAAGAGTACCTGCAAGCGTTCAGAGGCTGCGTGATCGTGGTGTCGCACGACCGTTATTTCGTGGACAAGGTCGCCGACCACCTGCTGGTTTTCTGCGGCGGGGGCGAAATCAGGGATTTTGCGGGGACATACTCGGAATACGTGGCCTGGAAGCGCGAATACGAAGCGGCACGCCGCACCGAAGCCGCACAGGCCCGACCCAAACCGCAGGCGGCGAAAATACAGGCGGCGGAGGCTGTGCCGCGCAAGCTCTCGTTCAACGAAAAGAGGGAGCTGGAAGCGCTCGAAACGGAAATCCCGGCACTCGAGGCCGAGAAAGCGGCACTCGAGGCGTCGCTCTCGTCGGGGACGCTCCCGGTAGAGGAGCTCACGGCGCAGTCACGGCGCATAGCGGAGCTGATCGCGTCGATCGACGAAAAGACGATGCGCTGGCTGGAGCTGAGCGAGCGGTGAGGGCAGGCATCCTGTCCGGCGGAACGGCCTGCGGCAAGGCCGGCGGGCGTCCAAGATCCGAAAAAACCCGCGCTTGCGGAAGCGCGGGCATGAATCCGTACAAATCCGATTACCTTTTTATATTCAGCAGCGTGAGGTTTTCCAGCACGGTCTGCTGCGCCACACGCTGGATGTATTCGGCCTGTTCGGCCGGGAAACCAAGCGTGCAGGCGGTCTGGTAGGGCTTGCCGTAGATCGTGGTGAAAATCACGTTCGCGGCCAGGTAGCTGCCCAGCGGCCCGGGGTGGAAACAATCCTGCGCATAGAGCACGTAATCGGGCCTTTCGGCACGCACCCGGCGCCATGCCATGCCCACGGGGGCACACCATGCGTCGTTGTCGTAAGCCATTTCGAGGTAGCTGGTAATCAGCCGCTCCTGCATGGTGCCGTAGCTGTTGGCGGGCGGGTACTCCGGAATCGGGAAGCGGTTGCCGTTCTTATGCCCCCACGTCATGTAGAAGATCACACGGGCATCGGGCGACGCGACGTGCACCAGGCTGTCGAGCGTACGCGCCGCAGGGTAGACTTCCCGTGCGACCTGCCGGGTCGGCATGGCCGGTGCGGAACTCTGCTCCTGGAGGATGACGTAGTCCCAGCCGCCCGCGGCGATGGCATCGAGCAGTTTCTGGTTTTTCAGGTGGCCGGAAAGGCGCTCGCCGCCCTTGAGGAAGCGCGTACAGGAGAGTTTCACCTTCTGCGTCGCGGCGATCTGCCGGACGGTGGACGGCATGTCGTTGTAATAGGTATAGCTGTTGCCGACCCACAGCACCCGCAGCGAATCGGTGTCACGCGCCTGCGTGAAAAAGGGCACGAACAGCAACAACAGGAATTTCAGGACGATCTTGGTCATAGGTCTGAGGTTTGGATTGGGTTGATCTGTTTTTTTGTGTTCAGGGTGTTCCCGGCGGCCGGATCATGCCCCGCGCGGGAGGCGGGCCGTACCGGGGGGGGGCTGTCGATCGGGCGGGGGCGTCGATCGGGGAACGAACCGTCCCGGCAAAGCCTCCCCGGGCAAACGCCCCAAAACGTCGGGGAAAAGCCGGAGCCCGCAGGAGACGGCAGGAACAGACGGGAGCGCCAGAGGCCGGGTCGGCAGGAACCGGCCGGAGCTCCGGAGGCCGGCACCTACCCTTTCGTCCGGTGGTCGGCGGCGTACTTGCGGCACCAGGCGGCGATCCCGCATTCGCCGCACTTGGGGCTGCGCGCCATGCAGACATAACGTCCGTGGAGGATCAGCCAGTGGTGGGCGAGCGGCAGCAGGTGCGAGGGGATGTTCTTTTCGAGCGTCAGCTCGGTCTGCAACGGAGTTTTCGAATTGGTCGTCAGCCCGATACGGTTCGAAACACGGAAGACATGCGTGTCCACCGGCATCACCTCCTTCTGCCACAGCACGGCGCCAAGCACATTGGCCGTCTTGCGCCCCACGCCCGGCAGGCGCTGCATCTGCTGCAGGTCGCTCGGCACCTCGCCCCCGAACTCTTCGCACAGCATACGCGCCATGCCCGCGAGGTTGCGGGCCTTGTTGTTCGGATAGGAAATGCTCCGGATATAGGGGTAAATCTCCTCGGCCGTGGCCTTCGCCATTTCGAACGGCGTGGGGAAGCGCTCGAACAGGGCGGGCGTAGTCATGTTGACCCGCTTGTCGGTACACTGCGCCGAAAGGATCACGGCCACGAGCAACTGGTAGGGATCCGTATAGTGCAATTCGCTCTCGGCCACGGGCATGTGCTCCGAGAACCAGGCGATAACGCCGTCGTAACGCTCTTTGGTAGTCATAGTCGTTGTTTTTTACGTCGGAACAAAATCTTCTTCACGAGGAGCCCGCAGCCTTCGGGGCAGAACAGCAGGCGCGGACAGGCAGCCACGTCGCGGCGCCACCGGGCGAGGTATTCGCCGACGGAACCGTTCCAGGAGAGTACCCACAACGCGACCGAACTGCGCCGCCGCAGGATGCGGAAACGGTTGCGGCGTGCACCGTAACGGGCATCGAACCACAGGCTTATGTCCATCAGGGAGTCGCAGAAGGCGATCCGGCGGGGATATTCCGTGCTATGGCTCACGCTCTGCGGCAGGCGGCGGTGCACCGCCGTGATGACCGGGAGGTAGCGGATCCGGCTGCAGGCCGCGAACCAGAGCCACATCGGAGCGTCGTCGGTAAGCCATTCGGGATGTTCCCCGGGGCGCACCTCGGCATAGTAGCGGGCGATGAGGTCGCGGCGCGCCAGCGTGGCGCAGTTGGCGATGGTGAGCCGGCAGAGCAGGCGGTCGAAATCGGTAAAATGCTCCTCGTGGTCGGGTTCGGTGAGGCCGGTGTTCTGGTAATAGTTGCTGGCGCGCGTATAGCACATCCCGCACGAGGGGTCGGACTCCAGCAGGTCGGCCTGCATCTGCAACTTGCGGGGGTCGCTCCACCAGTCGTCGCCGTCGCAGTAGGCCACGTATTTCCCGCGGCAGGCCTCGAACGTGCGGAGGTAGTTGGCACGCCAGCCCACGTTGCGCTGGCCCGTGACGAAACGCACGCGGCCGGGGTATTTCTCCGCGTATTCGCGGCAAATAGCGGCCGTGGAGTCCGTACTGCAATCGTCGCCCAGCACCAGCTCGACCCCGAACGAGGTCTGCTGCGCCAGCACGCTCTCGATGGCCTGGGCAAGGTAAGCTTCGTGGTTGTAGGTGGTCATGCAGACCGACACCAGCGGAAATACAGGATAGTCCATTGGGTCAAATTTAACAAAAATTATCTAACGCAGCCCCTTTCGAAGGGAGATTCAGCGGGGTTACCGGTATCTGCCGGCGCAGTTTCGCGCCGTTACAGTTTGGTCAGTTTGGCGAATTTGGCCAGCAGGGTCTTTTCGCCCGCGCCGTCGAAGGCCACGACCAGCTTGTGGTCGGTGGCGAGGGTCTCGATGCGCTGCACGATACCCACGCCGAATTTGGGGTGCTCGACGCGCTGTCCCACGGTATAATCGCCGCTGACGGGCATCGTATCGCCGAGGGGTACACCGCCGTCGGTCGCCTGCCGCACACCGATGCGGCGCATGCCGTCGGTCGAGGGGCGCGGGGCCTGGACGAGCGCCGGGTCGGGACGCCCCTGCGGGCGGGCGTCGCGGGGTGCCGCAGCCCGGGCGAAACGCCTTGCGGGGCCGGATTCGCCGTCGGAGGGGCGACCGCCGAAATTGCCGCGGCCGGGGTTGCTGCCCGGCCGGCCGCCGCCCGAGCCGGGATTGTTCCCGCCCGCAGCCTGCTGTTTCTGCTGGAAACGGTAGTCGAAGCGGCGGCGCAGTTCGTCGATGGCCGAAGGTGCGGATCCGTCGGGCGAGCGGTGCGGGCGGTCGTCGTCGGCGCCGGTACCGAAGTCGGCCCTGACATATTTCGGGTCGATCTCGCGCAGGAAGCAACTCGGGCGCGAGAACTCCATGTTGCCCCACTTGAAACGCATCTCGGCGTAGGAGATCGTCGCCTCGACCTTGGCACGGGTGAGCGCCACGTAGAACAGGCGCCGCTCCTCCTCCATGCCGTCGGGCGACTCGGCGGCCCGCTGCGAGGGGAAGAGGTTTTCCTCCAGCCCGACGATATACACGTATTTGTATTCCAGCCCCTTGGCCGAGTGGACGGTCATCAGCGTCACCTTGTTGCGGTCTTCGGGGTCGTCCTTGTCCATGTCGGTCACCAGCATGACGTTCTGCAACCACTCCTCGATGGTCGCCTCTTCGTCCTGCGGACGCTCCCCGTTGCGGATTTCGGCGTCGCACCGCTCCTTGAACTCCTGCATCGAGTTCAGCAGCTCCTCGATATTGTCCAATGCCGAGGTCGCCTCGGGGGTATTCTCGGCGCGGTAGGCCGCGAGGATGCCCGAGCGGGTGGCGATCTCGAGCCCGAAGTCGTAAAGCCCCTTCTCGTTGCGGGCGAGCGACAGCGAGCGGATCATCGCCACGAAGTCCGCCACCTTGCGGGCGATGGTCTTCTGCACGGGATCGGCGGCCGGCTCGGCGACCAGCGCGTCGACCGCCTCCCACATCGAGACGCCCCGCTCGGCGGCCAGCTGCGCGATGCGCTGCACGGTCGTGTCGCCGATGCCGCGCGTCGGATAGTTGACGATGCGTTTGAACGCCTCGTCGTCGCGCGGGTTGATCACCAGCCGGATATAGGCCAGCATGTCCTTGACCTCCTTGTGGTCGTAGAACGAACTGCCCTTGTAGATGCGGTAGGGAATGCCGCGGCGGCGGAGGTTGTCCTCCAGCACGGCCGACTGGTTGTTGGTGCGGTAGAGGATCACCGCTTCCGACCAGTCGTCGCCCGCTGAGCGGACTTTGTCGCGCAGGTCGGAGACCACCATTTCGGCCTCCTCGCGGTCGGTATAGGCCTTGAGGATGCGGATCGGCTCACCCACGTCGCCGGCCGAGAAACAGTGCTTCTCCATGCGCTTGGAGTTGCGGACGATGACCGAATTGGCCGCATCGACGATCGTGCGGGTCGAGCGGTAGTTCTGCTCGAGCTTGAAGACCCTGGCCGCGGGAAAATCCTTCTGGAAGGAGAGAATGTTCTCGATCTTGGCACCGCGGAACGAGTAGATCGACTGTGCGTCGTCGCCCACGACGCAGACCCGGGAGTGGAGCTGCGACAGGCGGCGGATGATGACGTACTGGGCGTAGTTGGTGTCCTGGTACTCGTCCACCAGGATGTATTTGAACAGCTCCTGGTAGCGCGCCAGCACGTCCGGGGCGTCGCGCAGCAGGATGTTGGTCTGCAAGAGCAGGTCGTCGAAGTCCATTGCGCCGTTGCGCTGGCAGCGCTGGCAGTAGATATTGTAGACATTGCCGAACTCGGGGATCTGCGCCTGCCGGTCTTCGGCGGCATAGACCGAGTTGGCGAGGTAGGCGCCGGGCGTCACCAGGCAGTTCTTGGCGTAGGAGATACGCGAGGCGATGAGGTTGGGCTTGTATTTCTCGTCCGCGAGGTTCAGTTCGCGGACGATGGTCTTGATGAGGTTCTTGCAGTCCGAGGGCTCGTAGATCGTAAACGACTCGGGGAAACCGATCTTTTCGGCGTTCTCGCGCAGGATGCGCGAAAAGACCGAGTGGAACGTACCCATGCGGATATAGCGGCTGCGGTTATCGGGGATCATCTGCGCGATGCGCTCGCGCATCTGCTGGGCGGCCTTGTTGGTGAAGGTGAGCGCCAGGATGTTGAAGGGCGCCACGCCCTGCTCGATCATATAGGCGATGCGCGAGGTCAGCACGCGCGTTTTGCCCGAACCGGCGCCGGCGATGATGAGCGACGGGGAGTCGTAATTGACCACGGCATCGCGCTGTGCGGGGTTCAGGCCTTGCAGTATCGGAGATTCTTTGGGTTCCATGGCTGCAAAGTTAATACTTTTTCGCAAGCCCTTCGGCAGAGCCCTGCCGATTTCGGAATAAAATTTACCAGGAAAGCCCCGCACGCCGATTCGGGGGCACAGCAATCCAAAGCGGACTGCCGGCCGGCTGCAATACTGTCGGGACATCCGAAAACACAGCCAACGACAGGGACAGAAATACCCGTTTCCGCACGGATGGTTCGGGTCACAGGCTGAAATCCACGTCGATGCCAGCCTCGTACACATTCCCGGCATCGTCGGTCAACCGGACACGGATGGTATGTTGCAGGTCGAGGGCGGGACGCGAGGTAAACAGGATAAAAAAGTAATCCGGCAACAGGGTCATGTCGTCCGCCGTAAGTTCCGAAACCAGGCAATAGACCGGATAGTATTCGCCCCTTTTCTTGTCGGAATACCGCTGCGTATAACCGCTCCGGATATAAGGCCAGGGGGTATCGCTTTTGAAACGCACGATGTCATCGAGCGGCGTTCCCGCCGGATGACCGGCATCCCAGTCGGCAGTGCTCCATATCTCCATATCCGTAAAAAAGCAGGAACACCTGGGAGGATAGTATTCATCGTAAGAGTATCGCACCTTACGGTTATAGGTCACATCATTGTATTTTTCGCAAAGTGCATCGTAGACCTGTTTTTCTTCACCGTTCCTGTTTGCCCGATAAAGTTTATCGGAAACAACCCGGATAAAATAGCCCAGGTTGTAATCGGGATCGTCTTCGGAATAATACCGACGTTCGATCGAGATATCGCTTACCTGACAATACCGCAAGACGAACGACCGGGAGTAAAAATCCTCGTAAGGCGCAGAGCTCGGAAGACATCCGCAAAACAGCAAGGAGCCCAATACGGCACTACACAATATAATCAGTTTTTTCATAACTATCGGGGTTTGTTATAAGTAACGATGCGGAACCACCATGTGTAATTTTTAGTATTGACCCCGCGAGTCGCCGCCGGATACCCGTTCAAATCCGCAGGCCCTTTTCGGGTGTCAAAAACCTTACTGGCATAATATCCGTTTTTGTCAGTATCCTGCCAGCCCTAATTACAGTGTACGAATAGTTTATTCACTGTGTTTGTTTTCAACAAAGTGGTAGGGCCGTTGTAGGTTTTGATGATGTTTTCGTAATTCAGATATCCGTCGATCACCCATGCGTGACCATGATTGCTGGAAGCCAAAGCCCCGATAAAGACAGGGCAGTCGTTATCCAGCGTTTTCTTAATCACGTCCGCGTCATATCCGAGATGTTTCTCGGTACCGGTATAGCCCACATCGCGAAGAAAACGCTTGGCTTTGGCCGGCGTGGAAAAAGTTTCCCCGGAGCCAAAAAAATTACATTCCACACGACAACCGCCAGCCACCTTTTTAGACAATAACGCGACTTCGTCCAGCACATCCTGGCCATTATCTTCAAGGGGGTCGTTAGGATTATATTGATTTACCAGCGACCAATCACAATAATTGCGCGGAAATTGGTGATAGTTCATAATCTGGGCCACGGCGATCGTGACACATCCGGCCGGAGCCCAGATAGTCCACGAAGCAGTAATCGGAAAACGTAGTTTAAACGGGGCTCCCTGATGCCATTGAGTCGTCAGCATGGGGCTCACGGATCGGCTCAGATTCCAACCGCTCTCAACCGTATAAACAGCACCGCCCGTATCTTCTACTTCCTTATTGATATAATCGTAGATGAGTTGATGTTCCAAAAGCGTATTTTCGACAGGTAGCTCCGGGAGTTCGCTTGCCCCCAGATAATAGTCGTCATCCTCTTCGCAATAAAGATTTTCAAGTGTCCGCCAAGCATCCGGATCGACCGGCGGTTCCCGCAAATCTTCCTTCTTCATTTTATACGTATCGTAGATCACGATAACAGGTTCGAGCCGGTCGTCCGCAGCCAGAATGGCACTGCCTTTTCCATCTTCGAACTCGACTAAATAAACAAGCGAGTCGGCAGAACATCCTCCGCTGCGGGTCGCAGACGCCCTCAGGTCGGCCCGCGTAACCGCCGTAACGCGTTGCACGGTTCTCGATTCACCCGGAGAACGGGTCGGCCCGTCAAGGGCAACCAGTGCCCCGGCAAGATGTTCCAGTGCCTTCGCTGCGGGAATCGTGTGCGAGACCGGAGCCGTCGCAACGCCTTCAACCGTTACAGCAGAGCTTCCATCCGCCAGCGGAGGCACTTCACAGGCGGTAAGGCCGGATAAGACAATACTGCAGGCTAAATAATACAATTTTCGCATAGCATGGGTTCAAGCGGTAAGTGATTACAAGATAGCAAAAAAGGGGAAATTCAAAACATTTTATCCGTAATTTTATTAATTTTGCAATAATTTCATTCGGGAATCGTTCCCAATAATAAATCAAGACTTGCGTATCCGACGACAATACGGCAACGTTTGCGCCGGGCGGATGCGGAAGCTGCGGGCAAAAGATGCCGGGCGCAGGGTATGAAGCATGAAGTTCAACACATAATAAAACAATGAGCGAAGTCATCAACATCAAGGAACTCAACGAGCGCATCGAACGCAAATCGGTATTCGTCGATACGCTCCGCACGGAAATGGGCAAGGTCATCGTGGGGCAGAGCCATCTGGTCGACACGCTGCTGATCGGGCTGCTGTCGAACGGACACATCCTGCTGGAAGGCGTGCCCGGACTGGCTAAGACCCTGGCCATCACCACGCTGGCAAAAGCCGTGGATGCCGGATTCTCGCGTATACAGTTCACCCCCGACCTGCTGCCGGCCGACCTGATCGGTACGCTGATCTACTCGCAGAAGAACGAGGAGTTCGTGGTCAAGAAAGGCCCCGTGTTCGCCAACTTCGTGCTGGCGGACGAGATCAACCGCTCCCCGGCCAAGGTTCAGTCGGCACTGCTCGAAGCCATGCAGGAGCGGCAGGTGACCATCGGCGACCAGACCTACCCGCTGCCGCAGCCGTTCCTGGTGCTGGCCACGCAGAACCCCCTGGAGCAGGAGGGTACCTACCCGCTGCCCGAGGCGCAGGTCGACCGATTCATGCTCAAGGCCAAGATCTCCTACCCCAAGAAGCAGGAGGAGCGCGACATCGTGCGCATGAACCTCTCGGGCGCTGGCATGCCTCAGGTCAACAAGGTCATCTCGCCCGAGGACATCATCAAGGCCCGCAAGGTCGTGGAGGACGTCTACATGGACGAGAAGATCGAGAAATACATCATCGACATCATCTTCGCCACGCGCGAGCCGGCGGAATACAACCTGCAGAAACTGCAGAATCTGATCGCATACGGAGGTTCGCCCCGTGCGTCGATCTCGCTGGCGAAGGCCGCACGCGCCTACGCCTTCATCCGCCGCCGCGGCTATGTCATCCCCGAGGACGTGCGCGCCGTCTGCCACGACGTGCTGCGCCACCGCATAGGCCTGACGTACGAGGCCGAGGCCGAAAACATCACCTCGGAAGAGATCATCACCGACATCCTCAACAACGTAATCGTACCCTAACGATGCAGCAGACCGAGAACGATATTCTGAAACGCGTCCGGAAGATCGAGATCAAGACCCGGGGTCTTTCGAATGAGATCTTCGCCGGAAAGTACCATACGGCTTTCCGCGGACGGGGCATGTCGTTTTCCGAAGTCAGGGAGTACCGTGCGGGCGACGACGTGCGCGATATAGACTGGAACGTGACGGCGCGCTCGCGCAAACCCCACATCAAGATCTACGAGGAGGAACGCGAGCTGACGATGATGCTCCTGGTCGACGTCTCGGCATCACGCATGTTCGGCACGACCGAACGCCTGAAGAAGAACATCATCACCGAGATCGCCGCCGTGCTGGCTTTTTCCGCCGCACAGAACAACGACAAGGTGGGCTGCATCTTCTTCTCGGACAAGGTCGAGAAGTTCATCCCCCCGAAGAAGGGGCGCAGCCACATCCTGATGATCATCCGCGAGCTGGTGGGATTCCGGCCCGAATCGGCGGGGACGAAGCTCTCGGAGCCGGTGCGGTTCCTGACCAACGTCAACAAGAAACGCTGCACGACCTTCATCCTCTCGGATTTCATGGACTCCTCGAAGGACAGGGCGGCGCTGGACGACGCGCTGAAGATCGCCGGCGGCAAGCACGACCTGGTGGGCATACGCGTCTACGACCCGCGCGAAACGGAGTTGCCGGACGTGGGAATCGTCGAGATGAAAGACGCCGAAAGCGGACGTAAAGTATGGGTCGACACCTCGTCGCGCGCCGTGAGGGAGCATTACGCCGAAAAATGGCGGCAGCGCAGCGCACAGATCGAATCGACGCTCAAGCACAACCGCATCGACACGGCGATGGTCTCGACCGAGGGCGACTATGTGTCGGAACTGATAAAACTGTTCAAACAGCGATGAAACGACTTTTTGCAATAGCGCTGCTCCTCGCGGGCGCAGCGGCGCGGGCCCAGTCCGACGTGCCGCAGGTCACGGCGCACATCCAGCCCGACAGCGTCATGATCGGCGACCGTTTCGACCTGATGGTCGACGTCGAGAAAGACCTGGTGCAGGTGGTGCAGTTCCCCGAATTCGAGGACAAGCCGGGAAGCGCCATCGAACTCTATAAGGAGCATCCGGTCGACACGCTCGAACGCGACGGCCGCCATCTCAAACTCCGCAAGCGCTACACGCTGGCGGCGTTCGAGGAGGGCAAGTGGAACCTCGGCCGCCCGGCGGTGCTCTATGCCGACAAGAACATCGTCGACACGCTCTGGACGCGCGACTCGCTCTACCTGCAGGTGGCGACCTTCCAGATCGACTCGACATCGCAGTCGATCTACGACGTGAAACCCCAGTGGAACCTGCCGTTCCGGTTCGGGGAGGTCAGCGGCTACGCCCAATGGGGCGCGCTCGCACTCGTATTGCTGCTGGCGGCGGCCTATGCGCTGAAGCGCTACCTGGAGAGCCGCGGCAAACGCCTCGGCGACCTGTTCAGGCCGTCACCGCCCCAGCCGCCGCACGTCGTGGCGATCAAGGCGCTGGAGGCGCTGCACCACCAGAAGCTGTGGCAGAACAACAAGCACAAGCAATATTATTCGGCACTGACGGACATCCTGCGCACCTACGTCGCGGCACGGTGGGGCTTCGGCGCCATGGAGATGACCTCGGACGAGATCATCGAGACGATGCGCGCGGAGGAACTGCCCGACAAGGCCCGGATGGATCTGACGGCGATCCTGCGCGACGCCGACCTGGTGAAGTTCGCCAAGGCGACGCCCGAAGCGGAGCAAAACGAGGCCGACTACCTGAAAGCCTATTATTTCGTCGAGGAGACCAAGGTCGCCGAGGCGGAGGAGGAAACGGAAGAGCAGGAGCCGGCGAAAAACTAAAATGCGTGACAGATGTATAAACTCATATACACAGCGGTATTCCTCCTGGCCGCGCTCGGGGCTTCGGCACAGAACATGCCCGAACGCAGCGAGGTGCGGCGCGGCAACCGGCAATACAACAAGGGCAACTACGAGAAGAGCATCGAACGTTACGAGCGGGCGCTGGAGGCCGCACCGGAGTCGTTCGAGGCGACTTACAACCTCGGCAACGCCCTCTACAAGGCCGAACGGTTCGACAAGGCCGAGCAGACCATGCGCAAAGCTGCGGCCGACTCGCTGCGTGCGGACGGGGAGCGTGCCGAAGCGTTCTACAACCTCGGCAACGCCCAGTTCAAGCAGCAGAAATACAAGGAGGCGCTCGAAAGCTACAAACAGTCGCTGCGGCTGAATCCTGCAGACCAGCAGGCCAAGTACAACTACGCCTACACCAAGCGCCTGTTAGACGACAACAAGGACGGCGGCGGTGGCGGCGACGACAAGAACCAGGACAAAGACCAGAACCAGGATCAGCAGCAACAGGGCGGCGGACAGGACAAACAGGACGGCGACCGGCAGCAGGACGACAAGGGCCAAGAGGGCGATGACCAGGAGCAGCAGGGCGACGACCAGGAACAGCAGGGCGACCAACAGCAGGATCCTTCGCAGCCGGACAAGGAGGGCGAAGGCGACCAGGAGGGGCAGCAGCAGCCCGTTCCGGCGGGTATCTCCCCGCAGGAGCAGGAACAGATGCTCGATGCCATCCAGGCTCAGGAAGACCGCACGCAGGACAAGCTGAAGGAGAAACAGGGCGTCGTCGTCCGGGGAACGAAAAACTGGTAAAACACAAGGACTATGCATTTCGCATCACCATACTATCTGTGGCTGCTGACGGCGCTCGTACCGATGGCCGGCTACTACGTCTGGCGGACGTTGCAGGGCGGGGCGGCGATACAGATCTCGTCGGTCGACGGTGTCGTGCGCGCCCCGAAGACCATACGTTATTACCTGCGGCACCTGCCGTTCGTGCTGCGTGCGGCGGCATTCGCGCTGCTGGTCGTGGCGCTGGCGCGCCCGCAGGACGTGGAGCGGCTTTCGCACACGAACACCGAGGGCATAGACATCATGCTGGCGATCGACGTCTCGGGCTCGATGCTGGCACGCGACTTCCGGCCCGACCGCATCACGGCGGCCAAGGAGGTGGCCGGATCGTTCATCGCCGACCGCTACGGCGACCGGATCGGACTGGTGGCATTCGCGGGCGAGGCCTTCACGCAAAGCCCCCTGACCACCGACCAGGGGACGTTGCAGACCCTGCTGTCGCGCATCCGCAGCGGCCTGATCGAAGACGGCACGGCGATCGGCAACGGCCTGGCAACGGCGATCAACCGCCTGCGCGAGAGCGAGGCCAAGTCGAAGGTAATCATCCTGCTGACCGACGGCGTGAACAACCGCGGCGAGATCGCACCCCAGACGGCGGCCGAGATCGCCAAGGCGCAGGGTATCCGCGTCTACACGATCGGCGTCGGCACCGAAGGTATGGCGCCCTACCCCGCCGTGGACATCTACGGCACGCCCACGGGCGGCACGGTGATGGCCAAGGTCGAGATCGACGAAAAGACCCTGCGGTCGATCGCCCGGATGACGGGCGGGGAGTATTTCCGCGCCACGGACAAGGCCAAGCTGAAAGCCATTTACGACCAGATCAACCAACTGGAAAAGAGCAAGGTGGAGGTTACGGAACACGTCACCTACCACGAACAGTACCTCATGTGGGCGCTGGCGGGACTGCTGCTGCTGTTCGCAGAGTTCCTGTTCGCGAACCTGGTGCTCAAACGGATACCCTGACGGGCACCACGCCCCGGACGCCGGCAAAGCCCTCCCTTTGCCGGAAGGAGGATTGCGGAGGGAATGTCGCTGTCCGACAGGCACCCCAGGTGCCTTAATGCAAACCCGGCGGGTCGGACAGGGACAGCAAACGGGAAACAATACGCCGGGCAGGCATTCGTTATGTTCAGATTCGCAAATCCGCAATATCTCTGGCTGCTGCTGGCAATACCGGCACTGGTACTGATCTTCTGGGCAGCGGCGGCACGCCGCCGCAAAAGGCTCGCACGCTTCGGGAACCCCGAGGTGCTGGAGGAGCTGATGCCCGAGGTCTCGACCGGGCGCACCGCGCTCAAGTTCATCCTTTTCTGCACGGCCGCCGTCCTGCTCATACTGGCTGTGGCACGCCCGCAGTTCGGATCGAAGCTCCGCGAGGAGAAGGCGCAGGGCGTGGAAATGATGCTCGTGGTGGACGTCTCGAACTCGATGCTGGCCGAGGATTTCGAACCCAACCGGCTCGAACGCACCAAATATGCCATCAACAAACTTTTCGACGGGCTCAGGCAAGACCGCGTGGGGCTGATCGTCTTCGCCGGGGAACCGAAGGTACAGCTGCCCATCACGTCGGACTACCGCATGGCGAAGGCCTTCGCCAAGCGCATCGACCCGTCGCTGGTGTCGGTACAGGGCACGGCCA
>OLVR01000268.1_pt1 | contig 76592 bp, 58 predicted proteins | sample 1673261 | NCBI WGS metagenome assembly OLVR01 (sample SAMEA3178938, study PRJEB25190) | human gut metagenome | biome: human gut; feature: human-associated habitat; material: faeces | place: Austria | collected 2013 | reverse complement strand
ACTTATGCATCACCGGGATCTCACCTGCTCTGAGGTTTCGTTTTGCTTCCTCTTCGGATTCCATGATCTCACTTGCTGATATTCCCATTGCTTTACATATTTTCCGAATGTTTTTCTCCCGCACCTCATAGTCTTCCTTTTTCAAGATACTCCATATCGTACTTTGTGGGATTCCGCTTTTCTTTGCAAAACGGTATGCCGTCATATGATTGTCCTGCAGATAATCCATCAATCTTTTTCTCACTGTACCTCTTATTTTTCTCTCCTCCTTGCACCACCCGACTTGTAACTACATTTAGTATAGTTTCGAGCCGCTTTGTCGTTCAACCTATATGTTTCGCACGAAATCGTATGATTTATCGTACGATACATTTTTCATCAAGGGGGATTATACGGATTGAAATTTCCATTATTTTGGAATTTTCGGAGAATTATGTGTAAACGCTCCATAGTGGGTACAATAAAAAGGGCACCAAACCGTTTGATTCAAACGTATTCGGTGCCAAACTCCGTTACATATTCATTTTTATGATACTGTTTTTTGTATTCAAGTAATTTTCGCATGTCTACTTCCAAGTAATAACACAGTTTACAAAGAAAGCCCACATCCGATCTGGAACACCCATTTTTTTATCCTTTGAATAGAATGAAGTTCTTTTGCCATAAGCATCGGAATATGTTAATCTATACAAGCCGTCTTCGCTGCGATATCTCCCTTTTATGAAAAGTTCTTCCTTTTGAATCATTTCTGACTTTCGCCATTAAACCATTTCTTTATTATAATAACTTTGTTTTTGAATTTTCCACTTTCGGTCTTTCATGCAGAAATAACACATAAATATTTAGCATCATCACCTACAAAACACCTTCCCTCTGATTTCTTAAATGCAATTTCAAAATATTTTTTTGCTTCATCTGTTTTTCCTGACTCACACAACACTTTTCCCACCCACATCTCACGATCGCCATCATCCTGTCTCTCTAAATCACATTTTAATATTTTATCTACCCATTGATTTGCCACATCCATATCATGAAGTTCAATAGACAAATCCAAAATAAATGCCACAATCCAGTAACTTTCATCATATATATATTTCTCATCAGGCAAGATACCCCATGCTTCAAAAAGTGAATCTCTTGCTTTACTCAGTTGTCCCTGTTCATAGAAGGTATTACAATCATCCATAAACTGTCTGATTCTTGCTCCTATCTTTTCATCGCATTCCATAACTTGTTCCTCCAATAATAATCTTTGTTTTTTCTTGTTAACTCTCTTTTTTTATCCACATAGATGAGCATTTCCAGTCTACACCATTCCCTTTGGTCTAAATTCATGAATTTGTGGATATTGAGAATTCACTTAATAAGACATCGTCTTATTTCGCTATAATCGACCTTTCTTACTCCAGACTCTTTATCGATTATGACATCCTAACCGTCCATGCCATATAAGATCACCTTTACTACAATGGGTTCTCAATTCCAATCATCTAATTTGAGCAACAAACTTAATATATTTATCATCTTCTCCTTCAAATATTTCCTTTCCTTCAACCATATAGGCTTTCAGAAGATAACCCTTTGCAGAACCATAATTTCCCAACTCATAGTAACATTGCCCCATTCTTAAATTTATCAACGGATTTCCAAGCCCTTCCGGACATTTCAATGCTTCACTAAAAAACGAAATCGCCTCTAAATACTTAGAAGAAAAAAAATAAACCTCCCCAAGCGCAACATACAACCATGTACTTGCCTCCCATTCCGTTTTAGGTTTCGGTATCAAATCAAGAGCCTCCAAATATTTCTTTTCTGCCAATTCAAAGTTATCGTCGTCCAAATATTGATCCCCTTCTTGGCTTAAATCACATATTTCTCGATATATTCTTTCATCTAACTCCATAATCTCAATCTCCTTCTAATAATTTAATTCTTGAATATATATTTTAATCACTCACACTTATATAATCAAGAAATCATTTACAAATTATATATATTTTCTGTTCTATGATTATATCTACTCTGTTAACTTTTTAGATTACATATCACATAATTTATTATTACTCCGATTATTATATGTACTATATATTATCCTTATATAATGTTCGGAGTAATAAATTAACAATAACAGAAAATATTATATAAAATTTCTAGCAAAAATATATGAATTATTTTGTTGGCGGTAAATAGGTTTGCTTTAATTTAGGTCCTTGCGAACGATTAATACTATAATGCTCTAAATAGTAATTATCTGGATTTAACATAAATTTTCGCACTTCCTTCGACTTAGCACCATACTTTCTTCCTACTGAATTCCACCATGATACTGCATCTACTTTATGGGCCATATCTGCCTTTGATAAATCATACCATTTACCGTCACTTGCCTTAAAACAAGTTTTTCCCTTTGTTGTTGTTATTTTTTGTATACCTTAACTGTGTTATGGACTTATACGCCCGCAAAATCATTGCCTGGACTCTTGCAGACACTATGGAAGTATCTACAGTTGTCGAAACAATCAATAAGGCAAAAGCCTGTCGTAATACTGATTTACCGCTTATTATCCATTCAGATCGTGGCAGCCAGTATGTTTCAAATGCGTGGCGTGAGGTCACAGAAAAGATGCAGCGAAGCTATTCCCATAGTGGTTATCCTTACGATAATGCCTGCATCGAATCTTTTCATTCCTTAATCAAAAGAGAATGGCTTAACAGATTCAATATTATTAACTACAAACACGCCTATAGGCTTGTATTCGAGTATATCGAAACCTTTTATAATACCGTTAGGATTCACAGTCACTGCGACTATATGTCTCCTAATGACTTTGAAAAAATGTAAGAGAGGGTATGTTCTCTGCCAGCAGCTTAGTTGGCAGAACTTCTCATTTTATTTTGTGCTAAATCTTGACACAGGACCATTAGTGCTTTTGTAAGACTCTACTCTCACTTGTCATCATTCATTTAATAATTCCAATTCAACTAAACTAAACTCAGCTCCATAACCACTTTTATAATATTTTAATCCAATATTTCTTTCCCATATAAAAGTCTCAAAATATCCAGATTCAACCATATTATTATACGAATGATATTCCCTCAAATCTTCTTTTACTAACAGACATTGGTGATAACCTTTTTGTTCTTGTTTCAAATTATCTTTTATTTCTCCTTCCTGACAAACAATATTACTTTCTGTAGGAATTTTATTCTCTTTTCTGATAATTTCTATATTTTCTTCTGTAGGTTCAATTTTATAGATTTTATCTTTTTGTATATAAAACAATCCCAAAAGTAATCGTTCTTCTGAAACACCTCTAATTGGTTGAATTTTCAATTTATATATAATTCCTGATTTTAATTCAACTATTTTCTCAATTTGAATTGATACATCCCTTTCTATAATATCTCCATCCTCAGATGAAAAACGTCCTTTAAATTTTACTAATTTAAATTTATTTTCTAAAAAAAATGAGTTTAAATTGCTTTTCTCTACTAAATTAGATGGTATAGTCTCTTGATTTTTTTTACCACACGCACTTAAAAATAATACACAAAACAAAAAGTATAACAATATTTTAATTTTTTTTTGAAATTTAATCATCAATCATAATCTCCAATCTACTACAATATAATACTAAATTATTTTTTTAATTAGGATATAAACACCAGGTTGCTTATCTGTCACCGAAGCATTATAACTTCCATCCGAAACAAATTTGCCCTTTTTATATAAATTTGTTCCGCTATATATATATGGACTAACTACTCCCTTATTAAAGTAACCCAATCCATTATATACTTCTGCAAATGATAACATAGCCGCCATATCTTTAGAATCTGCTTTTAATTTATATTTTTTACGAAATTTATTCTTTTCTTTCAATGCATCTACTGCAGCATCTGTAAATTTTTCGAAATATATTCCTTTTGGTACATGGATTGTAGGTTTTCCTAAAGGATCCCCATTATGTAAATATGTCTTAAAATTGCAACTTGATTCACGATAATGAATTGCAGCTATTAACTGTGGTGGCAATTTTGTTCTTTTAGAAATATTTTTATACTTCTTTTTGTTTTTTGTATATTTTTTTCCAAACTTATTCAAAGTGCTGTTAAATAAATTATTTGATTTTACTTTCTTTAGTAAAACCTTATGTTTATTATACAAAGGTGTATTGATTTTCTTTTTATTTTTCACCTTTTTATTTTTAGAGTTCTGCACTTGTATTACTTTTTTATTCTCCTTGCCCAAGTCGGAGTTTATGTATTTATCAAGCCAAACACTTAAACCAGCCAAAGGCTCTTCTTTTGCATACTTTTTATGCCCACTCGGATCAACACTATTTATGCCATCATTCTCACAATACGTATACAAATGCAAACTCAGCGGCTCATCACTTTCCCCAGTATAACTATCCCTCGTCAAAAACCTTCCCACATTTGGCTGATAATACCTTGCCCTTAAATAGATCTCCTCCGTCTCCTTATCATAATACTCCCCGCAATAACGGAACGGATTCTCATCCTTCCTATCCGGGTTCACTTCATTACCAAAGGAATCATACTCATAAGTCTTGATGACTGCTCCACTTTCATCTGTGAGCTGTACCACATTTCCATGAGGGTCGGTCACATAATACTGTTTTTCGGTGTCCGTTCCTTTATCCGCATATACAAGATCATTGCCACGGATGTAGCGTTTCTGCACCTTTCCACTCTCGGACAGTTCCATCACTAACTGATCCCCGTCCCAGACAAAGACCGTCTTCTCTCCATTCACGGTCTTACTGGTCCGAAGCCCTTCAGCATCATAAGTAAAGCTGACCTTATAGTTCTTTGTCAGCGTCTGGGTTAGCTGATTCAGGGCATTATAATGATTCACGACGTTCTCATTCAGGCGGTTATCCCCCAAAGTCACGTCGATATCCACATAGGTGCTGTCCTTTTTATCACTTGAGATTTCATAGCGGTTGACTGTGGCAAGCTGATTTCCGTTCTTGTCGTTTTTGTAGATGACAACGGCATCTTCCTCCGTATCAGTATTCAGGGTATCCGTGCGGAGCAGTTCATCGTTCTTATTGTATTTATAGGCAGTTACCTTATTGCCAACCGTCGTCTCTTTCCGGTTATTATTACTGTCATAGGTATAGGAAATATCCTCGCTGCCCGTTTTTGTTTCTTTTGTAATACGTCCTAGTAGGTCATAGACGTAGGTAGATGTCTTTTTCGACTTCTTTCCATCCTCATCCATCGTATCCGCTGTCTCTTTAGATTTCTGTCCATTCGTTAAGTATTCCGAAGTGTATTCGGAAATCACCCCGGCACTCTTTGTCTGATTCTTTAGAGATGTCAGATGGTTCTGGTAATCATAGACATAGTTAGTTGTCATACCATTTCCATCCACCGTTCCTTTTGCAAGATTTCCATCGGTATCATAGCCGTATCCTACTATCTTGCTCCCCTTTTCATCGGTGACAGAGGTCAGTTTCGACTCCCCATCATAGGTATACTGCAAGGAAAGTTTGGTATCCTCTCCCACTTTGACTGCAAAGGCAGACTTATTCCCCGCACTATCATAGGTGTAATTCTTGACTATATCCTGATTCTTAGTCAGCTTGGTTGTCTCTTTTGTCACCCGCCCGGACACATCATCATAGGTAAAAGTAGTGTTGTCCTGTGTTGCCACATTCCCATAGGCATTATAGGTATAGGTATGAGTGGTTTCTTTCCCCGTCTTTTTCTCTTTTGCCACCATCTCCGTCAGACGGTTCTGGTAATCATAGGTGCTTTTCTGTGTGTTTCCGTTTTTATCTACTGTTTTGGTCAGGTTACTGTTGACATCATAAGTATAGGTCTCCGTCCTGCCCTCCGGATCGGTATAGGAAATTAACTGGTTTTTCCCATCGTATTCGTACTTTGTCTCAGCAATACTATCTGCCTTTTTCTTTCCGCTGACCTCTAACTGATAGTTCTTCCCAGCGTAAGAAAAAGTATCCGCATTGTCTTCTGCTTCCGTCACTTCCGATACCGTAATCGTCAGCGGACTGGTCATTCCGGTAAACTGACGCACTTTGTTCCCCTGCACATCATAGACATACTGGACATACTGTGCTTTATCTGCATCCAGGCAGTTCTTGACCATGACAAGGTTTCCCTGTTTATCATAAGTATACTCGGTTCTTGCTGTCCTGTCACTATCGATTTGTTCTTCCTGTTCCGTCACATTTCCCGTATTGTCGTACTCGGTTTTGGTGGTCTGGTAACTGATACTTCCATCCTTTTTCTCCTGTGGAATCCCGGACTGAATCATTCGTCCGAGGATGTCGTATTCATACTTGGTGGCAACATCCTCTTTTGTCCCTCTTGGAGTGTATTCCTTTGTAACCTGTCCCTGCTCATCATAATCCGTTTTAACCGTCTGGGTTTCCCATTCTGTCTCCCCTTCTTTCCGGCTCTTTGCCTCCGTCTGGCTCACGTTGCCGTTCTCATCATAGGTGGAGAGAGTCTGGGTTTCATAGGCAGGAAGCCACCTGCCATCCTGATAGTTCTTGGTGACGGTATCCTCTTTTGTGGTTCTGCCAAAGTCGTCCGTTTCATAAGTCGTGGTGGATTCGGATCGGTTCTTTCCCCGGATGGTAGTGGTTTTCTGCGACAGGGCATTCCCCTCCGCATCGGTTACATTCTCTGTAGTCGTCTCGCTTAATACGGCATCATTGAACTGGTCGTAATAATCTTCGGTATCCACATCTGACTGATAAGACGATGGATTTAATTCTTTGCTGTAGCTGGTAGAAATCGTCTGCGCATCCTCGTCTTCTCCGGTTACTTCCGTCTCGCTTTTACTAAAACTCCAGGAAGTACAGTGGGCAGCATCCAGTTCCCCGTTGCTAAACGCTGCTGTTCCGATCTCATTGCCCAGATTATCATAGAAATACTTCGTACCGCTCAGGATGTCCTTCCCTTTTCCAGTCATGTAAAAGTTAGCCACCGTTTCCCCATTTTCATTGATAATGAATTTCTTCTCATCCGGAGTAAAGGGATATGTCTTTTCTTCCACTAAACGGGCAGTTTCTTCTATTTCCACATCTCCAGCATCCTCGTCTTCCTCGCTGTCATCAGAGTTACTGCTATCGTCATCTTCATCCCCATAGTCATAGGTACTTTCCGTCCAGGTGCCTGCTGCTTCATCCTTGCTAATGATGGTATTGCCAAAGGCATCCTGGATGTCGATGGATACACGCCCATAGTTGTCCACCGTCATGGTTTTTAATCCATCTGTGGAAACATACTCCTTATCTTTGGATTCATACTCTGTTCCCACCGCATGGATGGTTTCGGTTTCCTCTCCTGTCTCCGGATCATAGCTGGTTTGGGATACTAGACCATTCTCATCGATATAAGATAACTCATTACCGAAAGAATCGTAGGTCACTTCTTCTTCCGTGTAGGTACGGTTATCCTGTGGACGTTTAGCGGAGGTAATCGTAACGTTCTTCTTGGTCTGCTGTCCCAGGCTGTTATAGGTATAATCGTTTTGAATGACTTCCTTTTCCCCATCCGTGCTGTAGGAAGGGTAGACTTTCCCCTGGATTTCATTTCCCTGCTCGTCATACTGGAAATCCGTCTTGGAAATGGTCTGGTATGCCCCGCCGTTTACACTTCTCTGTTCAGAAATGCTGGCATAGTCAACCCCATTGGCTGATAGTGTACTCACCAGTTTATTTTTTGTCGCTGCAGAGGCATAGGATTCCTCTGTTACAAGCGGGCACACAAAGGGTTCATCCCCAGCAGGGTATCCCTGCACTGTCTGATAGGTGTAGCTTGTAGTGTATAAATGCTCCTTCCCTTTATTTTTTGCCAGATAGGCTTTGGAAGATTTGTCGGTCAAAACATTCCGGTAACGGTCATAAGTATAGCCCTCTTTTGTTGTAACTGCTTTCTCTCCTTTTTTCCCATAAGACTTGTCGGTTTCCAGCACCACAAGGGAACCCTTCCCGCTGCCATCATAGCTGTAAAGGGTTTCTTCTTTTTCTTTTCCATAGTTGACCTCGTTGGTCAGCAGCTTATTTTCATTATATATGTATAAGGTGACATTCTTTTTCGTATTATTCTTTAATTTCAAGGTATTGGCATTGATTTTTGATTTCTTATAAGTATAGTCGTAATACTTTCCGTTGGCTTTATATTCGTCGGGATTGAAGCTGCTGACGACCGTTACGGTTTTCAGCCCGCTGTTCCCATACTGCCATACTTCATAGCTGATTCCATCGCCGCCGTTTTCTTCCTTTTCCTTCTCCCGGAAATCCGCATAGGAACGGAGGTCATCGCTTCCTTTTTTCTGGAAGTAATCGTATTTGATCCCGTTTGATTTTTTCCCGGTTTTCGTGTCCTTCTCATACTCCCTGGTGACATAGAACTGTTCCGTTACCACGTCCCGTTTCTGGTCGGTTCCGGATTCCTTTTCTCCCCGCAGGGAGCAGGCACGGTATTCATAGTGCTGTTCGCTTCCGTCTGCGGTTACTTTAGTCAACAGATAACTCTGATTGGTGGAAACACGCTGTGACGCTACTCCGGCGCCGGAAGTATTGACCAGCCGCTCCACAGTCTTGTAGGAATACGTTTCTTTACTGCCGTCTACGGTTGCACTGGTCAGTATCACGCCGTTCAGCCGGTCCCCATGATGAGGGGTATAGGATTTTTCCTCGGTCTCATAGGTAATCGTCTTAGAAGACACACCTCCGTCAACGTTTTTTCCCTGAACGGTGACAGAGGTAACTGCCTTTTCGTCCCCCTCGCCGCTGTAGTGGAATACAATTTCCCGCCCTACAGAATCGGTGATCTTACTGAAATAAATGTCATCAGTATAGGTAAAAGTAACCGTGTTGTCATGGACGTCTTTCTGTAGCACAATGACACCGTCTTCATTGAAATAAGTACGGAGTCCGGTTTTATCCCGGAGAAGGTATTTGCAGGCAATGCCGTCTACGGTCTTGTCCCAGTCCTCCAGTTTGATATCATCATAATCATAGCCTTCCAGTCCTTTAATCGAATAGGTTTTAGTAGCGTCATCCGCTTCGGTTTCGATACCTATGCCCCCGGCACTTCCATAGTGAAGGTAAGCCGGGTTCTTTCCCCAGCCTTCATCCTCAGTCAATGTGACAGTCTCAATCCACGGGAAATCATACCGCCAGCCGCTTGCAAGCCCGTATACGTTGTGTCCCTCATTGCTGACGATCTTGGTCCGCTGGGTATCATACTCATAGTGTTCTTTTCCATCTTTAGATACCCCTTTCCAACCTTCTCCCTTTTCATATTTCACTAACAGGTTTTTCAAGGCATTCTTATGGTTCTTCCAAATGGCGGCGTTTACTACAATGCGCCTCTGGGAACCGTCTGACACCGTGTAGTAAACCCAGAAGGTATCTACCTCTAACTGTTCAATATATTCCACTGTGGCATGACCTAAGTTGGCTTCGTTGCTGTCGTAGTAGCGGTTCAGTTCAAAATCCATGCCGCCTGTTCCGTCCAGCGACAGGTCATTACGGGAAAGCATCAGATGACCTGTTGCGGTATCCACTCCGCTGACTTCTCCTGCTTCTAACGGAGAACCGGCAAGCCTGTTTTCATAGACGCTCCGGAAGGTATCCCCGTAGGCGGCTTCGGTTGCCGTGTTATAGGATTCTCCGGTCGCCAGACAGGTGTTGCCACTAACAAACACCGCCATTCCACACAAAAATGTGATTGCCACTCCTGTAATCATCTTTTTGATTTTTCCCATAGATATCCACTCCTTTTCCTGTACTCCTAATCATTTTTATTTATCACATGACTATCAATAGTAAAACTAAGTACTATAAATGTTATACGGTTCTTGTTCTATTTCGCTTCTTGTTTGGTTAGTTCCTCCACCGTTTTCCCGGCTTCCAGCTTCTCCAACACTTCCTCAAAGGTATAATCCTCATTCAATAACAGAACCGCCACTTCTATCCGTTCCTCTTTACTGAGGGACTTGTCTTTTAACTGCTGTATCTGCTCCTTTGACACTCCTAACTGTTCTTCCGTGCTGAGAATCTCACTATCCTTCACCACATCAGACCATTGCCTGTTTTCGGATGTTTTTCCCTTTGCTTTTGCTAACTCAATGGCTTTTCTTCCGGTTTTTACGGACAGCTTCTCTGCCTGTTCCAGATCATCCAAACTGTAGCCTTCCTGTTCCATCTGGTACTTGGTGTTCTCCGGGATGGTGAAAAAATCCTGTTCCAATTTCCTACCGGTCTGCTCCCAGTCCTTTGTTTCCGCCTGTATCTTTGCGACCTGTTCCCGGTCCATTTCATAAAGTTCCGCATACAGATCAGCAGTTTCCCTATCCGCCGCCGAAAGGGATGAATAGACTTTCTCTTTCTTTTCCGCTGTCTGCTCTTTCCCATGACCTCTCTGTATCAGAAGGGCAGCACCAACAATCAAAAATATAGTTACAATTCCAATTACTGCTGCAACGATTCTTTTTCTTTTTCCTTTCCTATCCTTGCACTTCCTCAATGATAACTCCCCCATTCCGGATTCTATATTTTCTTTGTACGACAAACAGGACCCGCCCGTTATGTTTTTCCTAACGAACGAATCCCCTCATTATTACTTTCCTTCTTCTGTCAAGGTAATCTCTACTGTTGTTTTCCCGGTTATCTTTGCTTCCACCGGGATGGACTGGTAAGTCTCATAAGATTCTCCCCGCTCCAGACTTCCGGTCAGTTTCAGCACGATTACGCCTTTTTTCGGCTGGTATTTTAATAAAGTAACGCCGTCTACCCCTTCTTTCAGCGTATCCTCTGTTTCAAAGGAAGACGCGTTCTGGATTTTCATTTCCTCCGGGTTGACATTTACCGTGACGATCTTTGCCTGTCCCTTTTTTAAGTTCCCGGCATTCACCTGTAATTCGTAGGATTCTCCCTGATTCACTGCCATCTGCTTTGTGATGGTCTGCACTTTTACCGTATACTGCTCTACGGTATCCAGAACACCAAAGCCAACCAACTCTCCGCCAATGCTGTAAATGTCATTGCCGGAAGCTGCCAGCATGGAATCCTTCTTGGTCAGGTTCATATCCGAAATCCTGCTCCACTCATCAGAGTAAGCATCATACACCAGAACTTCTTTTGTCTCCTCTGTTTTTGCCATATAGATTTTTCCGCTGATTACTACAGGAGTACCATAGATATTCGAAGCAACAAACGGACACACGGTTCCGGCGTCCTCAAAGAGATTGTCCTCCGGGAGATACTCCTGCCAGAACATCTTCTCTCCGTCCTCTTTTAACACAAACACACGGTTATCCACACTTGCTGCAGCAATGACCGCACTGGTGTCCGGCAGAACTGCCGTCTCCCAGGTATCGGTTTTGATGTCATAAATTTCTGCTTGATCCGTGGTACCTGCCTTTGACCATACATAGAGTTTGTCTTTGCTACATGCATATGCCAGATTGGTTCTTCCCTCTGCCAGGTCTGCCTTTTTCTGCCATTGTCTGGTCTCTGTGTTATAAGCATACACAGATTTGAGAAGTTTTGCCGTCACTCCCGTATCGGTCTGACCGCCGATGACATAGATTTCGTTATTGTACGCAAACACGGCTGCCCGGCAGATTCCGCTTTCGGTACCGGGATACTCCGGCAGACTTTCCCATGTTTTCTTTTCCGTATCATATACCGCAAAGGTTTTCAGGGAACCTGTGGCATTTTCCCCGCCGAGTACATAGATTTTCCCATCCAACGCAGCGGCAGAAGCATTTTTTCTGGTTTCCTGCATTGGTGTCGTATATACCCACTCCGACCGGCTGTCTGTGTTATAGACCATCCGGGATGCTTCACCGGCCAGGGAAGCATTTTCCCTTGCCGTCACGGTGAATCCCAGTGTCTTTCCAGCGGTTTCATTGTTATAGATATAATCATAGGATGTTCCCGTCACAACGGCATCGCTGATTTTCTTTCCTCCGTCATAAACGCAGATGAGATATTCTTTGGCGTTCTCTACCGCATTCCAGGTGATGGTATACTTATCCTGTCCTTTGATTCCCGTTGGTTCCGGAATTGCAAAATGCTTTTTCAGGGTAAGGGTGTAATCCCCGGTTCCTTTGTTTTTGACGCTGACTTTCAGATATTTCCGTCCGTTATAGGCTCCGGTAAAGAGGAAGTTGTTATCCAGTCCGGAATTGTCGTCATAGGCAACCTGATTTTTAGCTGTGTCGTACATGGTTGCCTGTGTGTCAATGGAGGAATCGGTGTAAATGTCATATGCAATGCCCGGCTTGGTGTCAAAGTAATAGTAATTCTCCTGTCCGGCTTTTATTACTGACCGGGTAACCGGTGCGTTTTCCTTTAATTCCACAGCACCGTCAAATCCCACCACCTCATAATGCACGGTAAAGTATGGATTCCGGTCTATTTTTGCCTGGTAAGAGCGGTTGGAATTGTCCGCCACTAATGCCACACCGTAGTTGGCTTCTCCCGCATACCATGCCCTTACAATGTCCGTTACATCGCACTGGTATTTCCCTGCCTTCTGGATTCCCACGGTTGCTGAGGCACCCGCTTCATAAGCCGGACGGTTGTTATAGGTCAGTTTATTGACGTTCCAGTTCTGTGTCACTTTGTGGACACCGATGTCAAAGGTCTTTCCAGCCCCTAATTTGATTGTCTTTTCATTTTTGATATGTAATGCTGCATCCCGAATCTGCACATCTTGGTTTTTCAGTTCGGAAAGGGTACTCATCTTGGTAAATGCCACACATTTATTCGCCTGCAAAAGCAGGGATTTGTCATAGCCGAAGTTACTGTTTGGTGCGCCGGCATAAGCAGCCCCCACCTTTACATCTCTGCGGTGTTTATCGGTAAGATAGGTTGTCCGGATTTCCACCGGGAATTTTCTTTTTTTGCTGTTCCACCACTTTTTATTTGGTGTCACTTTCAATGTTTTTGTCTTTTTGTTATAGAAAAGTTTTACATTGGTTGTCGATACGCCATTTGCATCGGTAATCTTGGTGCTCATCCGGGTAAATTGGGTTTTTCCTTTTTTCATCTTGAAATAGACTTTTTTACCCTTTACCTTAACTTTTAATTTTGTATTTAGTTTGAAAGAAAAGGATTTATTCTTCTGTTTCTTGGAAACCGTAACAATCTCCTGCACTTTTTCCGGAAAAATGTCATAAGAGACATTTGTATTCTTCAGAACTTTTTTATATGTTACTTTGTTCTGGTTCAGAACATCGGTGTATGTCGTCTTCTTTGGATTGCTGATCTTTACTTTTGATTGTTTGAGTTTTTTGCCTTTTAAGGCGATGGATAAGCTGGTTTTACCTCGTTTCAGAGATACAACGGATTTTTTATTTGCTTTTTTTGAGACTCTGATGGATAAATCCGTCGCTTTTGTTTTATATTGGGATTTTCCGGATTTCACCAGAGTGGTATTGATTTCTTTCCATCTTCCGTTCTTTTTGTAATGGATGGGCATGGAGTAGGTGGCAGCGATAAAACTGCCATCAGACAAGGCAAACTGTTTGACAAATTTGCTCCGCTTGGCAGTCAGTTCTTCCGTAACGGCTGCCCGGGATGTTCCCGTATTCATACCTGTTCCTGCTTTTGCATCTTTCCTAGTGGAAAAATCCACTCCCACGACAGCAGTGAGTACCAATACCACAGCTAATGTACCACTGATAATGCCCTTTTGGATTCCTTCTTTTCCTGTTTTCTTCATGAAAAACCTCCCTCATATGTTCTGCGATTGCTCCAAATATAACACCAATTTATATCTATAGATAAAATCAATCGAATTGATATATTTTCTTCTCTGCCCATTGTTCCATGCTAAGCAATGCTATGATTCAATGGGCAAATTTTAGTTTCGTCACTTCCCATGTTGCATTACTTTTTCGTCGGACGTTTCGGCTGATGCAAAATTCCTGCACATGCTGGCGGCCAGCCGGACTTTGCTCTGGCAGCTTCAGCCTTTGCCAGTTTTCCCGCCAAGTTGAGTAAACGATTTTCTTTTTTACTTTTCATCACACTTCACCTCCTGCCTTACTATTTTTGCTATCAATATGAAAACAGCACAAAACACAATTGCAAGCATCATGTACTGTTGCCATCGCATATGTAACAAATACGCAATTACAATTACTCCAAATTCCATCCCCAATACCTTTCTGCTCCACATTTTATACTCCTGTTGTTCGCATTTTGACAAAGCCAGATTCGGATGATTCACGGGAGCAAAACACCATATACAAACTGTTGACAGAATAAATATAATCCCTTTTACCATTTCATACTTTTCTATTAACGGAGCAATTATTTCTAATGCCATTAATAATGTTAATACTGATCCTGTCAGACATCCCAAAAAACTTTTTGCATGAAAACCACCTGTAGTCTGCCTTACAGCCATAAAGGAAACAGTAAAGATGATTCCATCTATTGGTTTTCTTACTATAAAGGCAATACAAAACAAAACAACATATGCTACTATCTTTTCCAGCATAATTGTCAGCCCATATATAGAATCTTCTTCGTATTGTTTATCCAAAACATCTTTGTCAATAAGATATTTTACAAATTTAACTATCATAGCCAGGTTCTCCTGGTCTTTCATATACCATAATTTCCTACTTAAATTCAACAGTAGTAGCAAGATTCGACTAAAAGTAACCAAATTTGACTGTGATTTTTCATATTTACTTTTTTTGCAAGAAAAAAACAAGGCTCTGCAGCCTTGTTTTTGTAAACAGATATTTATATTTCTTCCGTTTGGGGAATTACTGCCGTATAATAAAACCATCCCTTATCGCATCTGATTCTCCCAATTCCACCATACTTATCTAAAACCATTTGAATATTCTTCAAACCAATCCCATGATTTTTCTTATCCCCTTTACCCGTTTGGATATCATTGTTTTTAATTTCTACGGGAACCGCCACTGGATTCTGGACAGAAAGTACCATTTGTTGTTTTTCCTTTACAAGTTTTAGCCGTATCACCTTATTACAATCTAATTTCTCACAAGCCTCAATCGCATTATCCAATAAATTCGACAACAAAATAACCACATCCTGCTCCTTCATCCATAATCCGGATAAATCATTTACCTGAAAATACAGAGCAATATCCTTACTTTTTGCGAGACGATATTTTTGATTTAGTACAACATTTAATACTGTATTATTAACATCTATGACTTCCCGACCATCTATTAGTATTTCTGTCAATTTATCTGCATATTCCTCTGCCTCCCGGTACTTGTTTTGCCTCAATAGTCCCTGAATGCAATGAATCTGATTGTTATAATCATGCACCATCCGTTTTTTCTGCGCATAATCCTCACTAAATTCATAATATGCCTGCATTTTTTCTTTATTTCTCTCCTGTAATATCTTCATTTGATTATATTGTTTTTCTCTTGCCGATATGTATTTTAATAACACAAACATGACAAGATTGATGCTTACCATTCCAAAAGAAACCGTCAAGTATCCAAAAGAATTGTTCTTCTGTTGAAAAGACAGCAACATAACAAGCATGATTACTACAGTCATCATTGGAAAACTAATCATTAAAATCCATTCTGATTTCTTTACATCCAGCTCTTTTTCTCTTTTCCAAAAATAATCCAGTATCAGTACAATCACAAACAAAACCGTCTTACACAAAAGGACTAGAATCACTTGAATTACACTGTTTGATAAATCAGCAGAATCCAACAATAAATCAACCAATATTAATCCTAAATAATCAACACAGAATAAAATCGCATAAAAAATAAAACTAAGAAATATCTTGAGCAGCCATTTCCCTGTATAAAATATCACAGCAAACAATGCAATGCTTATAATAATCCCTATACTGCGAAAAACATAATGTCCACCCGTCTGAGTAATTAATGCCCAAAACAAAAACACTCCTGTCAGCAAAAAAACGGATAATGATTTCAACCATCTGGCCGGATATCTTTGTTCCAAAAACATATTCAGGAAGATTCCACAACAGAGTGCTTCATAAAATACAATACTGATACTTTTGAAAAATTCTTCTACCATAATATTTTATACCTCGTGTTTAACTACATTTTTTCTTTGTAACTTAAATACTGCTCTTTCACTTTTGCGTATCTTTGTTTTGTCACGGGAATTTCAGCACCGTTTGACAAGTATAGCAAATAGTTATTTATTTTCTCTATATGTACAAGATTCACTAAAAAGCTTTGATGCGTCCTTACAAAATCATAATTCGATAAAATCAACTCCAGGTCGTTAATCTGACCATACATATATAAATTTTCTCCGGTTCTCTCAAACCATAATTGATGTGATTTACTCTCAATAAAAAGAATCTCTTTTAACAGAACTTTCCTCTTTCCCCCTACAAACGGAAATTCCATTTCCCTTTCTTGTTTTTTCTGAAGAATCGTATCCATACATTCCGGCAGCAAGCTTTCCAGATCATCCTTTAATATGTAGCGTACTGCATCCACGCGATACCCTTCAAGTGCATAATCCATCATAATAGTAATAAAAACAATGTCCACATTCTGATTTTTTTCCCGTATCGCATACGCTGTTTCCATCCCATTCATTTCTTTCATTCCAATGTCGAGAAATATAATGTCATATTGTTGCAGGTTATTATCATCGCTGCAAAATTCCAAACCACTTGTAAAAAGATCAATACAAAATATAATCTTCTTTTCTTTAAGATATTGTTCGACTAACCTTTTAATTTCTTCTCGAAAATATTTCTCATCATCACAAATTGCTACTCTTAATTTTAAGTCCATGCACATCCTCCCACCTGTTATCTAAAAAATCAATATTTTTTATTGTGGCAAATCAATTATTTCCATAAAGCAAAAGAACATAAATACATTAACGGAATCAACACATACGTTCCTGTATCTGCTTCCTATAGCGTCGTTCTTTTTTCTCATCTAGTATACCGCAGATAGAACAATATTGCTAGAAAGATATGATTTTTTTCATAATTATTAGGTTTTTCTCATAACATTTCTTTCATCTTCCTTCCAATCATTTTCCTGACTTGCTTTTCCAGCAAAGCATCCACATATCCTTGTACCCGATACAGATCTTTTGCATCCGGTTTTCGATACTTATATAGCACCGGAATCTCTCCCACTTGTATTGCTCGATATGTAACCATATTTAGTATACTTTTGAATCAACCTGGCATTCAACCCATATGTTACGTATGAAATCATATGATTTATCGAACTATACAAACATTTACTTCTTAAATCAAGGAAACGATGCAATTTAAAATTTTCATTATTGGATAATTTTCTGAAAATTATAGGATTTCTATGTGTCGAATTCTTCTGCACAAGACTATTCACATTTGGTACTGATAATAGAATATTATCGTACATTTTAGGAAACACGACGAGACGATAATACATGATTATTGGTTGATAAATGCAATTAAGGAGCGAACGTCTATGTATAAAGCTAGTATAATTGTCACATTAAGTAATGAATATGCATTAACAGAGAATTTTTTTTCCAATTTATTCAATATTATAAATCAAGACATGGATATATTTTGTGTGGTCGATGGTGAAACAGATAGACATACAATTCAATATTTACATGAACTTGAAAAAATGCATTCTAATATATCCATTATCTATAACAATGAAAATATTGGTTATTCTAAGGCCAACAATATTGGTGCTTTTTTGTCTTCATCGCCATATCTTATTTTTTTAAATTCCGATACATTTCCAGTTAATGACTCATTGTATCAAATGGTTAGTTATATGGATGCTTCACCAGAAGTGGGAGTTACACAAGGTTTAATCTTGTATCCTCAAACTAATCTTGTTCAAAGTGCTGGTCATATATTCAGTTTTTACAAAACCACTCATGCATTTGATGGTCTAAATCAGCACTCGCCTATAGTAAATAAAATCGCAGAACGACAAGCGTTAGGATCAGGTTTTTATATAACCAGACGTAGCCTTTTTATGGCAGAAAATGGTTTTAATGAGTTATTTTACAATGCATGGGAAGGCCTAGAATATTCCTTAAAAATACATAATAAAGGTTATAAATGTATGTATTTTCCCAAAGCAAAAGCCTACCATGTAAAGGGTTCTGGGCGGAATCGCAGATTTCGGGATGAATCATATCAGACAGGCTATTTTTGGCATTGCTGGGGAGACAAAATAAAAATGGATATATCGGATATATATTGTATGCAGTTACAAGAAGACGATTACAAATATCAATATTTATTGGTAAATGGAAGTTCTATAAGAGAAAATATATGGTCAATTATTCTTAAAGAACTCCCATTCAAATTTATTGGACAATACAATATTGAAAAATCTATGGTAAAGGACTCAATATCATTAGAAGATTCAGTCCCTGCTTCCTTCTTACAAAGTAAAACCAATATGCTCTTTACAGTAGACAGTTTTAAAGATATCATTAACAACTATCGCATCTTCAATTATAGAAGAACCCTCATGACACACGATATAATTTTAGACCTTCATGGCAATGTTATATACCCACATCTGTGCTAAAAAATGAACTTTACCATACCCTTGGATCTAAGTTATATAAAGGGGAGTCTTTTTTGATATTGTAAACCGTAGCACTAGTTTGTTTGAAGTTTAGATGCATGTTTTCAATTATTTTCTGATAAGAAGTCCCGTCTAGTGCCGAATTTGTATATGGTAATGGCTCTTTATACAAAAAGGTACCTATCATGCTACATAAATATTTGATGCGCTCGCTATTTTTCATAGTAGTAGCAGCTTCTGCTTCCAATAGATGCTGCAGTGCTTCTTTTCTTTTTCCTTTTAAAATGTAGATAACAGCAAGTTTTAAATGACATTTATAGTACTGAATCCAGTATTGATTTTCAAATAGTGCCTCTTGAGCCAACAGCAATTGGCTAATGTTTCCCCTTCCAAGGAGTAACTTAACATATTGAATTTCACATTGACAATCTAAGTGTCTTCTGTATTCGGACGGCAATTCAAAACATACATCTGCAAGTTCTAGATATTTTAAAGCAGATTCAAGATTTAAATGATAAATGCCTTTTGCATAATCCATATATGTGTATCCTAAATGCTCTTTAGCGTTAAATTCCTTGGCTAGACGAATATTTTTTTTCAGCCATCTATTCGCAAGTTTTATATTATCCAACGCAAGATAAGTTACCATCATGCGATTTGTTGCTGTCAAATATGGTCGAGTTTTTAATGGTAAAATATTATTTTCAGAGTCCTTCCAATTTTTTCGAAATGTATTTATATATTTAGGGAGTACCTTGAAATCCGTAAAGTTCCAGTATTTGGCATCAATAACTTGTGATTCTGCCTCAAAATATAAATTATCTTTCAATTTCATTTGATAATTTTGAGTAATTTCACCAAAAAGTTCTTGTGCCCTCTTGCTCGCATCACAATGCATGTAACTAAAAGCCAAAAAATATTTTATAGTGTCCAATTTTTTATGGTTTCCCGTATAATATGCAGTTCTTTTTATAAGAGACTCACACAAAAAAACAACTTTACTATATTTATTTTTTTTGAATTCTTCACGGATAAAATTAAAAATTGAATCAAAATATTCATTATAATATTGAGGATAATATTGCATTAATGAACATTGATAAAATTCTTTTCGCGTAGAATCTTGTACCATGAACTTTTGAAAGTGTAAAACCACTGATTTTTTATATTTATCAATAATTTTTGATGGGATATCTTTGTTCCATCTTTCAAAATTAGGGTAAACATAACCTTTCTTCTGTACTACAACCTCTTTATTAAGCAATTTTTTTAATTGGTCAAAGTTCATTTTTTGCAAAAGCTCAAAAGGTATGCCCTCCTTCATTATGCAAATAAGCAATAACATAATATTATCAAAAGGAAAAAAACCTTTCTCATATTGTACGGCATCATGAAGAAAATTGTTAATATAAAATTGTTTTATCTCTCCCAAACTTTTGAAATTAACAATTTCCTTAATAAATAATTGTAACAATCCTGGATACTTCAGATAGTGTTTAGTGGGAACAATTTCGTTCAAATTATCAATAGCAACCGCAATATCTTCATTTATTGAATCTATAATTTCATTATTTCCAATATAACCCAAAACTATATTTTCTACATTTGGATAGCTAATCTCTTTTCTGCCTGTTAAAACAAATACAACATTTTGTAAAGGATCAAAGGCTTTTACTATTGCCTCAAATATGTAATAATTAGTCTCGTTTAATAAATTAATATGATCAATGAAATAAATCCGTTCATACGCAAAACTCCTTTGTGTTTCAAATATTCTCTCAGTTCTTGAAAAAATGGAACCCACCAAGATATTTTGAATTGTTGAATAATCTTCATTGTGTAATGCATGAATCAAACATTCAATATTCTTATGATTATAAAAAGAATTTGCAATGTTTTTTTCATGACAATAGCAATTTATAGCATCCGCACTAATACTCAAATCATAAAAATTAAAAGCTAATGTAAAAATCAATCTACAAATATCTGCAACATCGCTCATCTGTCCATTAAAATTTATATATATAATTTTTTGCTGATCTGTAATTTTTTTTAATTGATCGTTTTTAATATTTCTAAGTAACCAACTCTTTCCAGTTCCGTGTGGACCATATATATTATAAATTTTTTTGTATGATGCCTTAATACCATTTTTTATTTGTTGATAACACTGAATCTGGTTTGTAAAGTATTTTCCTGTAAAAGAAAAACGTAATTTGTAATTTCCACAATCAATCCTTTTATTGTTCAATATGTAATACAAATCCAGAGAATATTCTGTGTTGATATTAAAAGTTTCATCTAATTCACTTAAGTTAAGAGAAAAAGTTGTTATTTCTGGTGCTACCGTTTCATTATACAATAATTTACCATTACAATAGAGCGAAAGAGGAATATCATGAAAACCATGTGCAACAAATTCTCCCTCCAAAACATAATTTTTTGATAAATATAATGGATATACCTCCGCCTCATCCAAAACACAATCTATTGTATATGAATCGCTTTTACACAATAGTAAAACACTTCTAAGACGAACACGCGGTTTTTTCGAAATTGAATAGTTTAAGGGGGATTGGAAAAATTTTTCTTCTATACCAGAATTCCTTTTTACCCAATACGCTAAGGCGTAACCATCTACAAATGCAATTTTTTTGATTGTTGATATGTAGTAAAACTTTTTAATGCGATCTATCAAATTACTTCCCATAGAAGTATTAGATATAAAAAAAATTTTAATTAAATTTTTTTCAAAAATAGAAGACACTAATGTAGAATCATATTTTCTAGATGATATATTTTTGTCGGTATGTATTGTATATTTAACTTCTGCCCACATAGAGGTTCCACTAAATTCACAAACACTTTCAAGATCTTTATTTCCATCTCGTGTTGCCTTGGTTAATTTCCAATTTTCTAAAGGGTACTGATCTTTCAAATATGCTTCAACTAAAATTTCAAATTTCCTCGAGTCTTGTGTTATCTCCTCTTCATGGTATATTATTTTTTCTCTAAAATTCCAATTTATCATTTCGCATCACCTTAATTGCATTTATCAACCAATAATCATGTATTATCGTCTCGTCGTGTTTCCTAAAATGTACGATAATATTCTATTATCAGTACCATTTCATTATACCACTCCTGTATCCCCCATTTCAACATTTTTCTCAAAAATTTCCATTCGATTTCTAGGATGTTTCATCTTCAAAATCTCCATCTGTTTTTTTGATGCAACTTCAGCATAAATCTGAGTTGTCATGATTGACGCATGCCCCAACATTTTCTGAATAAAGCGTATGTCAACCTCTTCTTCCAAGAGTAATGTAGCAAACGCATGACGAAACATATGTGGCGTAATATGCATTTCAATCATTGCTTCTTGAGTGTAGCGTTGGATCATTCGGCGTGCTGACTGCTCAGAATATCGTTCCCCATAGCGATTAAGAAAGAAAAATTCGCTCGCATCCAATTCCTTTTCCCAATGCCTCTTGTATTCTTTCAACTGCACTAACACTTCTTCCGTTCCTATCTGCAGATAGCGTTCCTTCCCACCTTTTCCTTTTATGCAAAATATCCCCTGTTCAATGTCAATATTTTTTTGCAACAAATTACACAATTCCGATATTCTTATTCCTGTAGAAAATAGCGTTTCAACCACCGCTATGTCACGATTTAGCAATTTTCTTTCATATATAGTACTCTCTATGCTTTTTTTTGAGTACATACTACTTAATAGTGACTGCAAGACAGAATACGGAATCGAGCGTGGTAAAATTTTTTCTTCCCGAAATTCTGTCCGAATCTTTCTCAAAGGGCTATCATCTATGATTTCTTCATCCTCTAAATAAGAATAAAATGCTTTTATACTAGCAACCTTACGTTTCACTGTCTTTTGTTTGTATGATTCGTGTAGATGCAAAATGTATTGACGAATTACTGCTTTTTCAGTTACCAATTTCTTTTGAACACAAAATTCAGAAAATTGTCTTAAATCAATTCGATATGCACGAACTGTTTTCTCATCCAACTTTCTTTGTTTTAAACAATAATACAAATATTCATCTATTAGTTCCTGTTGATTCTTCATGATATTCTCCTTTTTCAAACAAGAATACCACGCACACATATTTTCTGCAATTTCGACTCCTTTAAGGACAACTACATTGCTGCATCTCCAGCCCCATCCCCTTCTTCTGCAGCACCTGTCCTTCCTCAATCTCCGGACGGATGATGTTCTTGATCACATCTTCCTCTGCTCCCGCCTGCAACAGTTCGCGGATCGCTTTTCTTCTTGTCTCGCTCGTCCACTCGGAAGCATAGATATCAAGCAGTGCGAGTTTATCAAAGTTTTCGACAAACCATGCTTTTCGTTCTTCCGCATCCCGTTTCATTTCATGATTTACTGCTGACTGAATCATGCCGGCAGTGATCGTCTTTTCCACTTCTGCTCCTTTGCCATCTTTTGGGGTGGAATGAATCTTCTTCTCCATCGCATCCAGATCAATCATCATAAAGGAAAAGGCGTCCAGTTCATACAGCCGGATGTTTTTTTCATTTTTTAAACGATAAATTTATGCTATCTTCCTATAAAAAGCATTTTCAATTATTCTATATATGGTATAATAAATTCAAAGATATACAATATACAGGAGGTAGCATATGTCGTTTAACAAAATCGAATCTGCAATTATAACTGCAAAACAGATAACTCATTGGGATTTTCATCTAATAGAATACAATCACACAAAAAATCCTAATGAATATGTATGTTACAACATTCCTTTTGCATCCGCTCAATTACTAAACGACATCGTTAGCTCAATGTGTGATACATTCTTAACTATTGTAAAAAAACAAAATAACATTTTAAACTACACTGCCCAAAATCCTAAAAACACAACCGAAAAACTTGATATCACTAGCGAGCTTATGCAATTAAGCTGGCCATCATTAATTGAACATATTAACAATAGTGATGACAGTGTTGATTTAAAAGACATTTCAGCGAATGCCTTTGCTTTTGTTGGAAATTATGAAGATACTGACGGCAATAATAAAAATCTTTACTTATTGTCTCGTAAAAATCCAGTTCTAACATTCAAAAAGAGGGTTCCAATTTTATCAGCTAGAAATAATACGATTACAGAAACAACAGAACCTCTGGTTCAATTTGGAAAATCTTTTAGCATACTAATTGTAGATAATACGCTCTATTCGATAAACAACAATTTTGAAAGCATTTTTAACATTGAATATTCTCATAAGATTGTATGTCAAGAACGCCTTCAGGATCTTGAAGCAGCCGATATTGTTGATGATATTTCTTCATATAAGCTATTTGCTTCTTCTGGTCAGAATCCAAAAAAATTTATAACATACAATCCCGAAATAGTAGAAAAGCTAAAGGAACAGGAATACAAAGACATCTTAAAGAATCGCCTTCATATTCCTGTTAATCCTGCTACAGATAAATTTGATTTAAGTGATTCAAAGAATGCAAGGAACTTTACACTTGCAATTTGTGACAAAACCAAAAATAACATGTTTGATAATGGCGTTTGTGAAGTTCCCTCATCCTCCCCAATTTCATTTACTTAAATAGAACGGTTTGTTAAGTGCCGCAACTTCGATTGCATTACCTTTATGGGCAATTAATGGTTTTTTACTAATCACCATCATTGAAATCGGAGTTGTATCTGGCTCTGCCACCCATTGCATTTCACAAGTATAAAATTTATATCTTTTTATCTCAAACAATAAATTAGCATAAACATTATTATTCCGAACACATAGGAATGCCAAAATCACAAAATAAATTAAAAATTCAAACACACTAACCCATCTTGTAAAATCAAATGCAAATAACGGAAGAATGTAGGATAACAAAAACTCTGATGTTATCCCTTTTTCCTGTTCTGCAGACAATATCTTATATTTTGTATAATTTTGACTCCGTACTCCTCTCATCGAACAAAAAATAATTATTGCTGATAGAAATAATCCAATAGCAATACAACCTATACCAACGACTTCAGATCCTATATAATTATTTGTTTCATCCGTAATACTCATGATATCTAAGAAAAGAATTGTTATCCATAGCGGTATAAATGCAGTGAAAAACATTGCATATTTAAATAATCTGTTCATAGCGTACCTCCTATTTTTAGGAACATTATATCACATTTTTTCTACTACTAATACTCTGTTTCAGCTATCTTATTCATTAAAATTACAGGAAACATCTAGTAATATCTCAACTATCAATTCCCCTTTCCCTTCATCTCCAGCCACATCTTTTTCTTCTGCAGCACCTGTCCTTCCTCAATCTCCGGACGGATGATGGACTTAATTATATCCTCCTCTGCTCCTGCCTGCAGCAGTTCGCGTATTACTTTTCTTCTCGTCTCGCTCATCCACTCGGAAGCATAGATATCAAGAAGTGTGAGCTTATCAAAGTTTTCGATAAACCATGCTTTTCGTTCTTCCGCTTCCCGTTTCATTTCATGACTTACCGCAGACTGGATCATGCCGGCAGTGATCATCTTTTCCACTTCTGCTCCTTTGACATCTTTTGGTGTGGAATGAATCTTCTTCTCCATCGCATCCAGATCCATCATCATAAAGGAAAAGGCGTCCAGTTCATACAGCCGGATGTTTTCATTTTTCGATTGCTGCTTTTTGAGATATTCCAATGACCCTTCCCCGATAAAGTCACATTCTTCCATCTGCTGTTTCTGTTTTTCTTTCTGCACCGCCGGGACAAAAGCACCACATTTTCTTACTTCCAGATATGCTTCGTGTTCCCACGGGAACCATTTCTTATCCCGAATCGGATTTTCCCCACGCACAAAAATAATACATTCATCATCCGGCAACAGGCGAAGCTCATACTCTAACATCAGCTCCCTGCCAAGCACATCGTAATTCTCACTGTAAGAACCGCTGGTTCCTTTGCTTTCTCCACTGGTTCGTTTGTCGATCGTCCATTTTCCAAGCAGCTTTGAGACATATTCATAGGTGCTTGCTTCGTTACCGCCCAGATAGATAAAAATGTCGCAGTTTCCGACAATGCCTTCCCATGCTCCGTCCGCAAAAAGCGTTTTTAGCTGTGCCAGGGACTGTAAGATTGGCACACAGTACACACCACGGCTTCTACAGGTGGCAAGGATCTTATCAAAGTTATTCGGCATCTTGATGTTTGCTATTTCATCGAGCCAGAATCCCACATCCATCGGCAGTTTTCCGCCAAAGAATCTCGCATGCCGGTATAGCTCCTGAAAAAGCAGCGTATACACCATCCCCGGTACGAAGTTAAAGGTATCGTCATCATCCGGAATGATGATAAAAAGGTTGCTCTTTGTTTTCCCGTCTCCATCCATTCCCGTTCCAAACTCGTCCAGCGGGATGTCATTGGATGAAAAGATCTCCAAAAGTTCCTCATTATCAAAAGGCTGCATCCGAGCATTGACTGTCATAATGACGGAACGGATCGTTTCATCCGGACCGCCTCTATAACGCTGGTATGCTTTTACGGCCGGATGATCCGGCTTTTTCTTCGCCAGTTCTTTCATGCGTTCATCTAACTTTGGCGGTGTATCTTCATCCACGAACTGTGCCTCATCTAACAGGTAAAGAATGGATTTCCAGTTTCTCTGCAGAAGCTCTGCCTTCCCTCTTTTCGGGTTATATACACCTTTCGGACACTCCATCCATACATAGAGAAAAAGGCTTTCTAGGAACATTCGTTCGGCGCGCTCCCAAAAAGGATCCTGAGAAGAATTTTTGATATTTGCTGAGTTTGTATTCTGGATCAGATTCGTCACCAGCTTCGTGATATCGCTCTTACTGCGGATATACGGAAACGGATTGAAATGCATGCTTTTTTTCTCTATCCTAGGCCATACGGTTGAGGTTTCAGGGTAGAAATTGGAGCCGACACAGTCTTGATTTCTCTATCCTCACCCGTAGAATTATGGCTGTAGGATAGAAATTGGAGCCGGCACAGTCTTGATTTCTCTATCCTCACCCGTAGAATTATGGCTGTAGGATAGAGATTGGGACCGGAACAGTCTTATCTTCTCTATCCTGGGACACAGATTTGAGGCTATAGGACAGATATCAACGTCGAAACTGTTTTTTTATTTTTTTAGGGATCATTTTAGGAATTATATAAATATCAGCCCCACATTATGTGGGGCTGACAAGAGATGTCTATTGATTTATATCAATATCTCATAGAATCTTAGAAAGATTTTCTAATTATTTGTTAGCAATTGCTGCCTGAGCTGCTGCCAAACGAGCGATCGGTACACGGAATGGTGAGCAAGATACATAGTCCAAACCAATCTTATGGCAGAACTCTACGGATGAAGGATCTCCACCGTGCTCTCCACAGATACCAACATGAAGCTTGTTGTTTACCGGCTTACCTAACTTGATAGCTGTCTCCATCAACTTACCAACACCAGTCTGGTCAAGCTTAGCAAATGGATCGTTCTCGAAGATCTTAGCATCATAGTAAGCATCTAAGAACTTACCAGCATCATCACGAGAGAATCCGTATGTCATCTGTGTCAAATCGTTAGTACCGAAGCAGAAGAAGTCTGCCTCTGCAGCGATCTCATCTGCGGTAAGTGCTGCACGAGGGATCTCGATCATTGTACCAACTTCATAGTCAAGCTTAACGCCTGCAGCAGCGATCTCAGCATCAGCTGTCTCTACTACTACCTTCTTAACATATTTCAACTCTTTTACTTCACATACAAGAGGAATCATGATCTCCGGCTTAACTGCCCAGTCAGCATGTGCTTTCTGAACTTCGATTGCTGCACGGATAACAGCCTTTGTCTGCATCTTAGCAATCTCAGGATATGTGACTGCAAGACGGCATCCACGATGACCCATCATTGGGTTGAACTCATGCAGGCTGTCGATGATAGCCTTGATCTCTTCTACGCTCTTGCCCTGTGCATCAGCAAGTTTCTTGATGTCAGCTTCCTCTGTAGGAACGAACTCATGCAAAGGTGGATCCAAGAAACGGATTGTTACAGGGTTACCCTCAAGTGCCTCATAAAGAGCCTTGAAGTCAGACTGCTGATATGGAAGAATCTTCTCCAATGCAGCTTCTCTCTCTTCTACAGTATCAGAGCAGATCATCTCACGGAATGCAGCAATTCTGTCTTCCTCGAAGAACATATGCTCTGTACGGCAAAGACCAATACCCTCAGCACCAAGCTCACGAGCTTTCTTAGCATCTGCAGGTGTATCAGCGTTTGTACGAACCTTCAATGTTCTGAACTTGTCAGCCCACTCCATAACACGGCCAAACTCACCAGCGATCTGAGCATCTACAGTAGGAATCAAGCCTGCATAGATGTTACCTGTTGTACCATCGATAGAGATTTCGGATCCCTCTGTGAATGTCTGTCCAGCCAATGTGAACTTCTTGTTCTCCTCATCCATGTTAATATCGCCACAACCAGATACACAGCATGTACCCATACCACGAGCAACTACGGCTGCATGAGATGTCATACCACCACGAACTGTCAGGATACCCTGGGATGCCTTCATACCTGTAATATCTTCTGGAGAAGTCTCAAGACGAACTAATACAACTTTCTCTCCACGAGCGTTCCACTCTTCAGCATCTTCTGCTGTAAATACAACCTTACCGCAAGCAGCTCCAGGAGAAGCTCCTAAACCTTTTCCGATTGGTGTAGCAGCCTTAAGTGCTGCAGCATCGAACTGTGGATGAAGCAATGTATCCAAGTTACGAGGATCGATCATTGCTACTGCTTCTTCCTCTGTCTTATGTCCTTCATCTACTAAATCGCAAGCGATCTTCAAAGCAGCTGGAGCTGTTCTCTTACCATTACGGCACTGAAGCATGTAAAGCTTCTTGTTCTCGATCGTAAACTCCATATCCTGCATATCATGGTAGTGATTCTCAAGTGTCTCACACACCTCTAAGAATTTCTTATAAGCCTCTGGGAACTCCTGCTCCATCTGAGCGATTGGCATTGGAGTACGAACACCGGCTACTACATCTTCACCCTGTGCGTTCTTCAAGAACTCACCCATCAACTTGTTCTCACCTGTTGCAGGGTCACGAGTAAATGCAACACCTGTACCAGACTCATCGTTCAAGTTACCGAATACCATAGGCATTACGTTAACTGCTGTACCCCAAGAATAAGGGATATCGTTATCACGACGATATACATTTGCACGAGGGTTGTCCCATGAACGGAATACTGCCTCTACTGCTAATTTCATCTGCTCTACCGGATCAGATGGGAAATCTGTTCCTAACTGGTTCTTGTACTCAGCTTTGAACTGCTCAGCCAGCGTCTTAAGATCTGCTGCTGTCAACTCAACGTCGTACTGAACACCTTTCTCTTCTTTCATCTTGTCAATGAGCTGCTCGAAATATTTCTTACCAACTTCCATTACGACATCAGAGAACATCTGGATGAAACGTCTGTATGAATCATATACAAAACGCTCGAATGTTGGATCTGGGTTACCAGCGATCATGGATGCTACTACATCATCATTCAAACCAAGGTTAAGGATTGTATCCATCATACCAGGCATAGAAGCACGAGCACCGGAACGAACCGATACTAACAATGGATTCTGAGCATCACCGAATTTCTTTCCGTTGATCTCTTCCATCTTCTTAACACCGTCCATGATCTGTGCCATGATCTCATCGTTGATCTTACGGCCATCCTCATAGTACTGTGTACATGCCTCAGTTGTAACAGTGAATCCCTGAGGGATTACGTCTGCACCAAGAATGCTTGTCATCTCAGCAAGGTTAGCACCCTTACCACCAAGCAAGTTACGCATAGTCATGTCGCCTTCGCTAAACATATAGACCCATTTGTTTGCCATTGTCAAGTTACCTCCTAATATAATATTTGTTGCGAATGGGCAGAATTTGCCCATAGTTCACTTTATCGCTACTGCTTAGTATAACATACTTGCTGTCATTATGAAAAGACCTTTTTTGATAAAATCCGTCTTTTTTTGTCTTTTTTCATAAAATTCTTATGATCTGTTGTTGTTTCACGTTTGCTCCCGTCTAATTTACGTTGGCTCCCGTCTAATTTATGTTTGCTCCCGTCTAATTCACGTTGGCTTCCGTCTAATTTACGTTGGCTCCCGTCTAATTCACGTTGGCTTCCGATTATTGCTCATCATCGTCTTCGAGATCGTCATGCATATATTCACGGTTCGTAACACGTTTTTTGTCACGGTTTTCTTCGATCAATTTAGAAAGCTGTTCCTTGACCTGTACCGGATTTTTGACGTTGACCAAATTAAAATTACCCATAGTCTTATCCGCTGATGATATTGCAATCGTTCCCATGCCAAAAATTTTCTGCAGCAGCGTGCGAGATAACGATATATCCAAAATACGATATAAACGCACCTCGTCCTCCACTGTTTTCAATAATCCTGTTGTCACAAACAAACGATCTTCTGTAAATGCATACTTTGTGAATGTCCAAGGCAGACCTAATGCATTGCGCTTACGCGCACTCCATAAATAGTTCATTCCTGTTTCTTCCATAATTTTTTTACTCCTCCTACTACTTAAAATAGTCATTTCCTTTTATGGTTTCCGGCTGTAAAACCACGCTGCGAATCGCGACGTCACCGGATACCTGCAACGTTAATTCGCATGTTTTATGCAGATCAACAGGAAGCTTCACTCCCTTGGTATACGCAGTATAAGAAACACATTTTCCATTTAAGTGTCTTGCCATTTCTGCTGCCTGCTCCGCTGAAGAACACTCTTCGCCAAGCTTTCCTGCTGCCTGCTCCGCTGAAGAACACTCTTCGCCAAGCTTTCCTGCAGTCTGCTCCGCTGTTCCGAGTTCTTCCCCGGTATTTCGCCGCGTTAAGTGCGTACCACTTTGGAACACTGCTATTTCCTGTCCATCAACTAATGCACGAACCACCCAAGGTGCTTTACGTTCCGGCCATTCCTGCACCGTCACACAGATTTCATTATTTTTTCCTGTTGGCAGCTCTGTGTCAGCAAACGTCAATGTCATTTCGCGATCTCGGCGATCCGGTGTGGCAAGGCTGACATCTCCTGCCGGAATCCATACATCTGTCCTTGACGCAATCGGATTTCCTTCAATCAGTTCCACATTTGACGATGTGTCGAAATACTCTGCATAAATCGGTTCTCCAACGTGGCGAACACCACGGGTGACTCCCCGCAAAGAAATCTCCTGCCGCAGCGGCAGATTTGCGCTGGATGCCCCGGCATAGATTTCGTACATTCCGTCTTCCAATACCATTTCACGGCTGATGACATCGAAATATTTCATGCGATCCTGTGGGATATGGAACGTTACTGTACGCTTTTCACCCGGTCTGATCTGCTTAACGCGCCTAAAATCAATAAGTTGTCTATGCGGACGTTTGACAGCCGACTGCACTTTGTGTCCGTAAATCTGTACAACTTCGTCCGTAGTATATCTACCATTATTACTAATTGTTACATTGACAAACAATTCTGCCATGTCACGACTGACAGTCATCTTTTCATAGCGGATCTCTCCGTATGTTAAACCATGTCCAAATGCGTAAACCGGCTTGCCGTTGTAGTACTGATAGGTACGTTCCCCTTGTATAATGTCATAATCATCCATATCCGGCAATTCCGCTTTTTCAGAATACCACGTCATTGGCAGACGTCCTGCCGGGCTTTCTTGACCAAACAATATATCTGCAAGTGCGTTGCCAATCTCCATGCTTCCGGTTGCACTGATCAGAATAGCCGGAACATTCTTCGCTGCCCAGTCCAAGGCAAATGGCACACTGCTTATCAGCACCAGCACAACATTTGGATTGACATCCGTGATCTCTTTGAGAAGGCGGCTCTGATATGGCGGTAAATTAAGATCTTTACGGTCAATCTCCTCTTTCCCGTTGATCATTGGATTTGCTCCCAGAACCAATACCACCTTGCCGGAACATGCCGCAAGCTTTTTGGCTTCCTGAAGCCCACTGCGTACCCGTTCGATCACGATCGGCAGTCCGGCGGTCTGCTCCACACTATGCTGATCCGTTGTACCGGCTACGCCGATGCGGTCATCTAGCACTTGATCCTTTCTCTTTGCTACGCTCAAACGCCCAAGTTCATCAAAGCAAAGTGCCGCTCCATTCCATGCACTAATGCTGACATCCGCACAAATACCATGCTGTTCTGTAATAGCAGCTTCTGCCGTCTGTACATTCGTAAGATGGAAAATTTCTTTAACAAACCACCCAAACGGCTCATCTTTGCTGGCTGTGACAAGTCCTTCCTGTCCTTTTGCAAAATCATCTTCCACTGTAAGCAACTTACCGTTCTCCACAAAACGGATCGTCACCTGCTCATCGTCCCAGCATTCCAATTCAAAGAGTGCCGCATGCTCGAAATCTGCACGACAGACTACACCGCCATTGTCTACGCCAAGATAGCTGCCATCTGCCATACCAATATGTGCCTGTAATGCCGCACGTTCAAATGCCACATTGCTCTGACTTCTTATTCCATCTAGCGGTGTGACGAAATACGGCGGTATTCCGGAATACCAGTCTTTGTACCATACGTCTGCCAATGGTCCGATCACTGCGATATCTTCTTCCGGGTCGAGTGGCAGCATTTGTTTATTTTGAAGAAGCACCACTCCCTCTGTCGCCATCTTTCGGCTGACTGCCTGATTTGCTTTGGTGCCAACATCTTTCATCCCTACGGATGCATAAGGATTCTCCCCTTTGGCATCAAAAAATCCCAAGCGGATCAGCGTTCCATAATGGCAGCGAAGTGCCGGCGTCAGATCATCTGGCGTGATCTTGCCATCTTCCAATGCCTCACGCACTGCGTTCCAAACCATTTCTTCGCTGTCTGTGAAACAATCAATACCGGCAGCTAAACCTCCTACGATCGTATCTGCATGTGTTGCATAGTAGTGATGGAAATCCACTGTCTGTGAAACATCTGCACCATCACATACGACATGATGCAGTCCCCACTGATCTTTTAGGATTCTTTGCACTTCCGGATTGAGCATTCCCGGCACGCCGTTAATCTCATTATATGCAGTCATCAACGCCTCTGCCCCATGCTCTTTGATCACCTGACGAAATGGTTCCAAATAATACTCCCATTTATTTCTTGGAGAAATGGTCGAAGACTTCCAAACACGCCCATCCTCCACATTATTGGCATAAAAATGTTTCAAGGTTGCCGCCGTAAGCAGATATTGATCATCCTCTCCCTGCAACCCCTCGACATAGGCTCCTGCCATTTTTCCGGTCAGCAACGGATCCTCTCCATATGCTTCTTCCGTGCGACCCCAACGTGGGTCGCGCTCCATATCGATCGTAGGTGCCCACACACTAAGAATGCCTTCGTGTTCTCTGGAATACAGTCCTCTCACCTCTGTTCCGACAACTTTTCCTGCTTTCCGGATCAACTCTTCATCAAACGAAGCACTCATGCCAATAGGATTTTGAAAAATCGTTGTGAGATCCGGCTCATGAACATCAAATTCTTGATCATGACGCGCCTGCACGCCATGTGCAGCTTCTCCACCTACTTGAAAGGCCGGAACGCCCAGCCGTTCGATCTCGGGATTGCCGGTTCCCATACTCTGTATCTTTTCCTCCAAGGTCATCTCTGACAGCAAATAATCCAAGCGTTCCTCTATGGACAGTGAACTGTCCCACAGCGGCGTATCATAATACGTTTTACTCATAGCAAACCTCCGTTTCTCCTGTATCATACTTCGATATTTATAAAAAAGGGGGCAGCGATACTTACGCTGCCCTTATATTTATCAGGACTTCGATCCATTCACCAAAACATCTTTAACGATTGTAGTCCTTAAAACTCAAATTTGTCTGCAAAATATGCCGGAAGATCTGCAATCTTCACGCGCTCCTGCTCCATCGTGTCACGGTCACGAACAGTAACTGCTCCATCTTCCTCAGAATCAAAATCATAAGTAATGCAGAATGGTGTTCCGATCTCATCCTGACGGCGATATCTCTTACCAATGTTTCCACGATCATCAAATTCGCAGTTATAAGTCTTAGAAAGCTCTTCATAAATCTTTGTCGCAGACTCGCTAAGCTTCTTAGAAAGCGGAAGTACACCGATCTTAACCGGTGCCAAAGCCGGATGGAAATGAAGTACTGTACGCACATCCGGTTTCTCCTCTGTACCGATATTTTCTTCATCGTATGCACCACACAAGAATGCCAGTACCACACGATCAGCACCCAATGATGGCTCAATAACATATGGAATATATTTCTCGCCCTTCGCATCATCAAAGTAAGACATATCCTCTTTGGATACATTCTGATGCTGTGTCAAGTCGTAATCCGTACGATCTGCGATACCCCAAAGCTCGCCCCATCCAAATGGGAACAGGAACTCAATATCGGTCGTTGCCTTACTATAGAAAGAAAGCTCCTCTTTCTCGTGATCTCTTACACGCATCTCTTCTTCTTTCATGCCAAGAGATTTCAGCCAGTTAATACAGAACTCTTTCCAATATGCAAACCACTCCAGATCCGTATCCGGCTCACAGAAGAACTCAAGCTCCATCTGCTCAAACTCACGTGTACGGAATGTAAAGTTACCCGGTGTGATCTCGTTACGGAAAGACTTTCCGATCTGTCCGATACCAAATGGGATCTTCTTACGGGATGTACGCTGTACATTCTTAAAGTTTACGAAAATACCCTGTGCTGTCTCCGGACGAAGATATACGGTATTCTTCGCATCCTCAGTAACGCCCTGGAATGTCTTAAACATCAGGTTGAACTGACGGATCTCCGTAAAGTTCTTCTTGCCACAGCTTGGGCAGCAAATTTCTTTCTCTTTGATGTAATTTTCCATCTGCTCATTGGACCATGCATCTACACTGCCTTCGATTGCAATGCCGTTATCTGCCATATAGTCCTCGATAACCTTATCTGCACGGAAACGCTCATGACACTCTTTACAATCCATCAACGGATCGGAGAAGCTTCCCAAATGACCGGATGCTACCCATGTCTGAGGATTCATCAGAATCGCGCAGTCAATACCTACATTGTAAGGATTTTCACGAATAAATTTCTTCCACCAAGCCTGCTTTACATTATTCTTAAGCTCAACGCCTAAGTTACCGTAATCCCATGTATTCGCAAGTCCGCCGTATATTTCTGAACCCGGATAAATAAATCCTCTTGCTTTTGCCAATGCCACAATCTTGTCCATAGTCTTTTCCATAATGAAACCTCTTTCCTGTTTGTTGTGTCATGCACTCCCATAAATCCCGTTTGGCTAACCCAAAACACGGTAAGCACATTCTAATACAAAAATATACCATCTCAAGACAATTATTGCAAGCATCACTCCACACGAATCCTTTTCCGAAAGCTTCTATACAACACTAACCATATATCTTGTGCAGTACACCGCTTTCCATTTCATATACTTCATCGCACAAAATATCAATATCCGCTTTGTTATGGCTGGCAATAAGGATCAATTTGCCCTGCTCCTTTAGTTGAAGCAGCAGCTTGCGGACATCCTCTACCCCCCGTTTGTCAAGACCATTCATTGGCTCATCTAAGATCAGACAGTTCTGATCTTCCATGATCGCCTGCGCAATGCCAAGACGCTGCCGCATTCCTAAGCTGTACTTTCGAACCGGAAGTCTCAGTCCCGGATCCAAACCGCAAAGTTCCATTACACTACGGAGATGCGCAGTGTCTTTTTTGCCGGTCAGCCCTGCAAGCAGCTTTAAATTCTTAAGTCCTGAATAATAACTGATAAATCCCGGATTTTCGATAATAACTCCCGCATCCTGTAAATAATCCATATCTTTTCCGATTTTCTTACCATTTGACAAAACTGTCCCTTTTGTCGGTAAAACAAACCCGCAGATGCATTTCATTAACATCGTTTTGCCGCTGCCGTTGTTACCAACCAATCCATAGATCCTGCCCTCCTCCATCGTCAGGTCAACGTCTGACAGGATCATTTTCCCCTTAATCTGTAACGTCACATTCTGTACTTCTATCATACTATTATTCTTTTATTCCTTTCTTCCGCACCTGTTTTCAGACTTTTCGATGTTTTACTCCTACTGTCAAACAAAGCAAAATCAGTATTATATCTATTGCTACAAAATACAAATAGGATCCAATGATCGGAAACACCTGTTTACGATAATACTCCGAATAATGTAGCCAAGGAATAGTATGCGCCATAGGAAATAACCACTGTATTTGCGATCTGGCAGCACACAGAATCGTTCCTCCTACCACCAGAAAACCATCCATTATAATTCCAATCCCTTTATGACCAACCAAAGAGGACAGAAGCAATACCAGTGCTAATAGAAAAAAATACAACACAAGTAATAAAAACGTCTCTCGCACAGCAACCGGCAAGGTTACCTGATTATATAAATTAATCGGTAATAGCTGCACCACTGCATCTCCTGTTCGATCAGGATACACAGACAGATATTTTGTAGTCGCATCGCTAAAATGAAAAATCCATTGTCCCTTTGGAATGATCAATATTGCTGTTGAAGCAACCGAAAATACAGCAAGCGACACTGCACTCATACTGGCAAAAATCAATTCCCCGCCTACCCACATTACTTTTGTGCATCGAATGCGATAAAATCTGGTGGATTCATCTTCTTGCGGATAATCTGCCATCATAGTTAAATAAAATAACGGCAAGATCAATAAAACCATTCCAGAATTTCCAGCCGCAATAAATGGCTCGAAATATGATAACTTTGCATCCATATCAATTGCGCACTGTTTCAATGGAGTTATAATCTGAATATTGACAAAAATCAAAAACATCGCCAGAATAATCATCTTTGTACTTCGAATCAGTTTCTTATACTCCATACAAGCAACATTCCATGCTCCATACAATTTATGCCACACTAGCCTGACCCCTCCCCTTTTTCATTTTGCGAACAAACAAAAACGCTGCAATTATATACATAAAGAGCATTAGACCAATTGTTCCAACTTGTGTTTTATCCCATTTTTGAATCAAGATATTACTTGGATTTGCCATAGACAACAATTGATTTAATATATTACCGTCTCGTTCCATTGCCACCATTTGACCTCTGGTAATAAACTGTTTCCAAACATAATTAATCATCATCGGCAAACAAATCAAAATATATTTATCCGTCATATAAATAGATAAAATCACTGCAAATATATTCATAAGAACTCCATACAAAAATGTTTTTATAATATAGTTTATAACAAACACAGGAATCCCCTCCGAAAATTGACTTGCTATATATTCCGAAACATCTTCTGCAGGATAACATGATAAAGATGGAAATGCCGCATAGCATATGATGCCATATACAATATTCGCAATTAGTAAAGTAATTCCACCGGCCAGCATTGCTGCAATCACTTTAGACATGCAATAAGATCTATCGTTTTCACGCAAAAGCAACTGCCTTAACGCACCGCTTTCCCGCTCCTCTGATAATACAAACAGATATCCAATACTTAATGCTGCCGGAAGAATTAACGGGACCCATCCATTTATACTATTCGCCCAAACAGTCAACCAATTCATTTCAATATTAGACAGCACTTCCTGTCTCTTTGGCAAAAAGAACATTTCAATCACTGTATAGGATCTGTAATCGCTATCCATGTAACAAGAGCCAAGCAGAAAGCTAATAATGATGATCAAAACAGAAAACATACCTATCGCAGAATACCCTATTTTGCGGCACTCAACTACCACTCTATTCATAAATTTCTTTCCCCTACTTCCTAATATCTTTAAAGTATACATATCAAACAGCCAGGCGCTTAATATTTGATGCACAAATTACTACTGCTCTATCTGATTTCCATACATATACACGGCCCCTGTCAACGCATCGACATAAAGATGCAAATACTCTTGGTTATTGCTATTTTCCCCTTGAAATTCCCAACAAGGAAAAGCATAATAATCCGGAGTCTCGTTTTGTTCTTCACCAAAAGCACATTTACAATATACAAAAGCCACTCTTTTTACATTTATTTTAAGTTCCGTCGCCATCGATTTTTGCAAAATAGAGACAGCTTTTTTACAATCTATAATAGAATCCTGTTCTTTCCCTATTTTTTTTAACGAATTAGACTCCGACTGACCAACATATGCACTGACTGTCTGATCATTCACAACATATGCATGCTTTACATCCGGGGTCACCTGATACCCGTCATAAAGATTACGTTGTCCATAATCTCCATACGCAAACGGAATTCCCTCATATTTGCGACGAATTGTATAATCATATCCATACTTGTTTTTTAACGCAAATACCGATACTTCCGGTACATCTATCGTTACTCCTTGAGCTACAGGAAAATATTTTCCTTCTTCAAAATATCTTTTTGCGATCTTTGCACCTTCGTCTACTGTTACCTTCCTTGATAACAACTCCCAAGATTGATCCTTCATTTCAGATACAAAACCTTCTGCTTTCACATCTTCGCTATTAGATCCCAGCGCATCCAAACCAGCCATTCCATTCGTGCCTAAATATTGAGTGATAACACCATCACTCATCGAATAAATCCCTGCGCCCATCTGTATATGGCATTGATTGGTATTAATAAAAAAACCACTTCCCGTCTTAAAATCCGGATAATGATCAGCCACTGCCGGCCAATAATCTGGTGAATCTGTATTCTCGTCAACATCATTATTTGGATATTGTCCACTCGCATCTCGAATTTCTTCGTCTGTATTAATGTCTTCCTTATGAATATCTTTTAACCATTGTTTTATCGTATTAACGCTTTGTTCAGGTGTGACATCTAATATCTGTTCCTGCAATAGCGAAACACTTTTCACTTCATCGATCGGTTCAAATTTGCAATTTGAAAAGTCTAACATTTTATTTTCTTTTTGTTTAATGGTTGAAATGTCTTTCTGATAATTAGCATTGCATTCTTTAATCAATGTCCTATTCTGATAAATTGCTTTTTGATAGTTACCCCAATCAAATTCCGCCGAATTTTGTTCCATCGGTTTTCTGTCATCCTCAGTGTTTTTAGGCTTCCAAAAACTACACCCTGATAATATTATTGATGTGATCAGCAAGCAGCCGATAATTCTCTTTTTCATACCCTTCTCCTTATTTACACATCGACAGCAATTATATATCGCTATCGATGTGCTATTGTTCTTGAACGACTTCTAACAAATCTTTAGCTATTTATGTAATTTTATAACACCTGTCGATGTACATGAATAATCATAATGAGCTAAAACTACAAATTTTACATCTCCAGTCGAACTTTTTTTCATTTTCCACGCTCTAGTTTTTCCTGTAGTTGTCACGTCAATCGTATTCATCCCGCCATTCGAATTGGATTTAATCGTTAATCTCCGGCCATTTTCTCCTGATATTTTTTTGCAGTTTCCAATATAACCACCACTATAGTAACCAAGACATAGCACATCTCCCTGATTACTAATTCCATTTGGCACATGCGGAATATACTTAATTGACCACGTGTCTGAGGTGGCTGCCTGCACCTGCGTAATAGGAGACATTACTAAACATCCCGCCAAAGCTACACTTGCTAACATTGCTCTAATTTTTCTCATATCGAAACTCCCTTCCGTATTTTGAATTGATAAAATTATCTGTACCATATTATCTATTATTATGCTTTTATGACTTTATTTTTACCTCCTTTATGTATTTGTCACATTTATAGCATTAATAATCCCATCTTACTTTTTAAATATCATTGAATTATTAACTGTTAATATAAGCATCAATATCACTTCTTAACCAACTACGCTTATATATTTAATGAATTATTTAGTTGAATTTTGTTGCTATTTTGAACTTGTTTTACAGAATATAACTTATTCATATTAAAACATTTAAAAATTTGTATACTGCCCATTTTTAACATGATTCAAAAGATTTGTTCCTACATCCAAACATTATTATTATCAATAAACCAGTGCTGTTTCATGTTATAAAAAAAATAATATGAAATCCTATTCAAATATTCTTTTGACAGTACAGTTCCAAACAACCGATTCTATTATAACATATACAACCATTGAGCACAAGATATTTATTGTCATAGGATAGTGTAACGTCACATTCTGTTTAAGATTTATTTAAGAAATGCTTCAGATTTGAATTGATGTGGCAGATATCTGCCAAGATAACGTTTCATAAAATGTGTGAGCTCGCGCAAAACCTCCTCGGATACCCCGAACGCATAAAGTTTGCTCCATTCGCTGGTCAATATGTATTGCAGAGTGTAGAGTGCATCGGAGCTTAACTGTAACGGATAGGCATCTTTTGTCGTCTTATCCTTGGCGGCGCAGGCCGGACAAAGAAGTCCTCCCGCCTGTAAATATACGGTGTTGACTTCTTTCGTACCGCAATGCAGACATTGAAATAATTCCACCATCTCGCCCTCGATCAACATAAGACGCAGTTCATAGATCACGCGAACGAGTGGAAGTGTCATTTTGCCATGCATGACAGCGCGCAGTGTGACGTATAATAACATAAGCTCCCTAGAAGCTTCCACGCCTTCTCTGGTGAAATATCGCGCCATTTCTCCAAAATAGGAACAATAACATAATGCATCGTAATCCTGTGCCAATTCTCCAAACTGCGTCTGAATGGAGCCACTCTGCAGACGGTAAGAATCTCTGCCGGGATAGAGCGTAAAGGTACCAAAGGTAAAAAGAATCGTACAGGCAGACAGGGCGCTGTTTGGTCTTCTTGCGCCCTGTGCAAATGCCGATATTCTCCCTCGTTCTCTAGTGAGTATCTCTACCCGCCTATCGTACTCTTTCAGCGGTGATGTCTGTAAGATCATTCCCGTCACCGTTATCGTCTCCCGCATGTTTTGCTACCTCCTGTGGTGTCCCATTGTCGCCACGATCCCAGTCTCCTTCACCGGCATTTCTCACACTGCCACTCCACATTACGTTTTCTGCTAATGCCATGCCGAGTGCGCTTCCATCCATCATATTGCCTGCGCTCATCTGTCCCGCCTGTCTGCAATACGCCAGATAATCCGCTACCTTTCCCGTTTCCTCAAATTGCTCCCACTGCTCTTGGTACTTCATCTTCTCACCATGCCTTTCTTAAGTCTTTCTATTAGCATGGTAATTTCATGGGCTCTCTATTCTGGAAAGTATTGCCGTCCCAAGAGATTTCGACTTGCTAATAAGTCGAAAAAAATCTCGTAATCACTCTTACATCGACCGAACTTTCTGCCGAAAAGTCCACGTAATCGCTCTTACACCGACCGAAGTTTCTACCTATAGATCTTCGTAATCTGTTTTTCGATAGCCAAAATTTTTGATCAGGAAATCACTGTCTCGCCAATCTTTTTTGACTTTGACCCACAGCTTAAGATTCACTTTGCAGTCCAGCAAAGCTTCCATATCGGCACGTGCCTGTGATCCAATCTTTTTGAGCATGGCACCCTGTTTACCAATAATGATTCCCTTATGTGAATTGCGCTCGCATACGATCGTCGCATCGATATCAATAATACCTCCATTCGGACGCTCGTGCATCCGATCTATTGCAACGGCAATGCCATGCGGAATCTCATCGCTCAAATTGCGCAGTGCTTTCTCTCGGATCATTTCCGCAACAATCTGTCGCTCCGGCTGATCCGTGATCGTGTCCTCATCATAATATTGCGGCCCTGTGGGCAGATATTTCATCATTGCCTGCAACAGATCATCCGTATTTTCTCCTTTGAGCGCAGATACCGGAATAATTTCCGCAAAATCCACAATATCTTTGTATGCCGCAATGAATTTAAGAATTTCCGCTTTCTCAACGGTATCGATCTTATTAATGACCAAAAATACCGGCGTCTTTACGCTGCGCAACTGCTCTGCAATATGCTGCTCACCGGCACCAATAAACGTACTCGGCTCAACCAGCCACAGAATCACATCTACTTCTTTCAAAGTGCGTTCGGCAACGGACACCATGTATTCGCCCAGTTTATTTTTCGCCTTATGAATACCCGGTGTGTCCAAAAATATGATCTGCCCCTCATCGCACGTATAGACAGTCTGAATCCGATTGCGCGTTGTCTGTGGTTTGTTGGAGGTGATCGCGATTTTCTGTCCGATCAACCGATTCATCAATGTTGATTTTCCAACATTTGGTCTTCCGATCAAAGTAACAAACCCTGATTTATAATTGTTCATCTTGTCCTCTCTTTCTATGGTATGTACTTTCGGCAGCCTCTCAAAACGAGTCATTTCGGCTGTATTTCCGAACAGTTTCGCCTTTCAGCACACTGCTCCTGCTCTCTTAAGTTTCCTACTGCAACGACTCTATGCTCTCAAGCAAAGTTCTCTTATGCAATGGCTCTATGCTCTCAAGCAAAGCTCTCTTACTGCAATGGCTCTATGCTCTCAAACAGCTTCTCTTCCTCGGCAATTTTCTTCTCATTACCGATCACACAGATCACGCCATCACGGATCACTTCTCGCACAACGTCTGCTGTCTGTCGAATATCCTCTATATCGCAGTTAAGCACCTGATCACGCTGTTTCTGCATCATTTCTTCGGTCACATTGGTCAAATATGCAGACAAAGAACGTTTTCCCTTCATATATGGTGTGAGCGGTGTATCAATACCACTGATCGTACCGATGATCGTTTTGGTTACTTCACGCTCTTTCGCATCATACTGTTCCAAATACTCTGCTGCATGGCGATACACCTCTAACGTTGCTGACAGATTTGGATCGCGGTATGATGTGAAATATCCCTCCCGCTCCCTGTTAAAGCGGCATCCTACACCGTAAGCGCCACCTTTCACCCGGACTTGATTCCAGAGATAATCGTAATTTAGCAAGTGACGCACTACCTGTAAAGCGCCGTTATTGACTTCTTTGACATTATCAAACTTGCCGGCGATCGCAACATACTGAATCTCTGCCGGTGTGGAAAACGCCTCCGAAACACGTTTTCGCTCACCACCAAATACAGACAAGACAGCGTTAGATGCTTTGCTATCCGCAGCTTGGAACGCATCAATGCGCTCTAAGAATGAACCGATCTCTTGCTCCAAAGCACGATACTCTTCTTCTCCACCCGTGATGGAGATCAACATATTATCTTTGCGAAGAAGCATATGCAGCAACTGTCTGCAGCCTGTAATCAATCGCTCCTTTTCTTCTTCAAAATGCTCATCTAACTGTACCAGATATTGATAATATCCCATACCAACCGCACGGTCGTTGACATAAGAACTCTCAGACACTGCTGCCATCGCTCTTCCCGCTGCCGCCTGATGTCCGCTCGCCATCAACTGCACTTTCAAACGGGAGCGGCTTTCTGCAACTACCTCACGAAGATGCTTTTCATCATCAAAAGAGGTATCAAATAACATCTCTTCGATCAGCCGCAGTGCATTCGCTAACTTGTCAGTAAGCACTTTTGTCGTTACGGAGAACTTCACACTATATACGTCACTCTTACCTGCCTCGCAGTATACTCCCACATCCGTGGAAATACCACCGGTATAAAAGTTGGTTTCCGTATCAAACTCGCGGTAATTGTGCTCTTTCGTATCCATATAACCTAACAATGTTGTCAAAAAGCTCATCTGCGGCATATAATCTTTGCACGCATCTGCATCAAACAACATTTGCAGATATACAATATTGTTGGTATGGATCTCGTGATGCAAGGTCTGCACACCATGCAATTCTTTCATCGTATTATGCAGTGGCTGAATCGTCTTTTTGATGTCCTCTCTGGACAACATTGGGATCATTTCAAGCACTTCCTTTGGAGATGACTCTTCCTGATAACGTTTCAGCGCTTTCGTCTGCTCGATCAACTGTGTGATCTGCTCCTCATTTAGAGAATCTTTATATTCCTGCAGTTTTTGAGCTGTTTCCTGCTCTAAGCGAATGGAAAGTCCCGGTTCCGGAATCATCTCCACCCACACTGCATGCTCATTGTCTAACAGATACTTCTGGATCAGTTGCTCATAATATCCGGTTCCGATCTGCTCTCTCAAAAAGGTATAGCAACCCTCATACTGCAAAGCATCATATGGCATCTCATCGTCATAGAGCCATGTACGAAGCAGCTTCATTCCATACAAAAGTCCCTTTGGATAAGAGCCAAAATCCGCCTCTTTGTCTTTGAACTCCATACCGTTGATCGCCGCTTCCAAATCTTTGCGGTTGATCCCCTGATCTACCTGCTGCTGCAATGTTGCCCGTAGCACCTCTGCAAATTTATCACGCAGACCCGGTTTTGCATTTTTGGTATAAACCGAAAAGGTACTTTGACGCATAATATCGCAGAAATCCACGTCTACGTCTGTACCGATACCTGCATCCAATAATGCCTGCTTGAGCGGTGCGCCCGGCTGCTGTGCTAACACATAAGACAATACGTCAAACGCTTTGCACGTATTGACATCCAATGTAATATCAAGTGCCGCACCATAAGCATAATAATGTTTCTCACTGCAATCTGCGTCCTGAGCCACTGCATATTTCTTTTCTAACACTTTGTGCTCAGCAAATGGCTTCTGCAATGGAATCTTTGAATCGATCGTGATCGCCGGGAAATTGCTTAAATAATTGGCATCCATCCACTCTAAGCGCTCTGTGACATCCATATCTCCATAGAGATAAATATAGCTGTTGACCGGATGATAATACTGTCTGTGAAAGTCCAGATACTCTTCATACGTCAGATTCGGAATGTCGCGCGGATCACCACCGGACTCATTGCCATACGTATTATCCGGGAATAAACTATTCATGACAAAACGCTCTAACACGCTTTCTTCCGATGAAAATGCACCTTTCATCTCATTGTATACAACACCATTATACGTAATGTCATCCTCCGGAGACTCTAATTCATAATGCCATCCTTCCTGCTTAAAGATTTCCTCATGCTCGTATATATTTGGGTAAAATACGGCATCCATATATACATGCATCAGATTCTGAAAATCTTTGTCATTGCAGCTTGCGATCGGATACAATGTCTTGTCCGGATAGGTCACGGCATTTAAAAAGGTATTCAATGAGCCTTTTACCAACTCTACAAAAGGATCTTTGGCCGGGAAATGCTTAGATCCGCACAATACCGTATGCTCGATGATATGTGGAACGCCGGTCGAATCCTTTGGCGGTGTACGAAAACCAATACTGAATACTTTATTATCATCCTCATTGCTGAATACCAAAATTCGCGCGCCACTCAAATTATGTTTTAGTACCAATGTGAAACTGTCAAGCTCTTTCACATACTCTGCCTTCTGCAAGGTATACGCTTTCGGGATCGTAAAATCTTCTGCTGTCTTTAATCTTGTCTCCATTCTAGTCCTCCATCAATTGTTCAAATTTGCCATATGCTTCCTGCCAAGCTTCCTGCTCCTGCGGCAAATACATTTTCGTGTCAAACGATGCTGCCAGTATATCACATTTTTGCTGTGCCGTGTCATAACAGCCAAGTGCCTTAAACTGTGCCATGACATTACCAACGGCTGTGGCTTCGCTCGCTCCGGTAATTACCGGAATGCCAAGTGCATTTGCTGTATATTGATTTAACAGCTCGTTCTGCACGCCACCGCCTACAATATATAACTTTTCTTCCCACGTAATATATGGTTTCAGAGACAAATACGTCTGCTTGTATTTGAGTGCCAGGCTCTCCAAAATGCAGCGAACCAAGGCACCATCGGTCTGCGGTACCGGCTGTCCGGTCTGCTTACAGTATTCCCGAATCTTGGTCGGATAGTCTCCCGGCTGCATAAAATCATCCGGTCTTATAAAGCTTTGCAACGGCTTCTCCTTGGCCGCAAGTTCTGCCAGCTGCGGGAACGTATACTCTCTGCCTTCTGCCGCAAAATTACGTCTGATCTCCTGCTGCATCCACAAGCCGATAATATTTACCGTTGGCCGATAACCGCCATCACTCGTTCCCTCATTGGAAATCTTATCACGTATAATGTTATCCCCGGTAAGCATCGTCTTCGAGGAAATGCCCATCAAAGACCATGTACCGCTGGACAAAAATGTATACTGCTCTTCCTCTGCCGGTACCGCCGCTACCGCACACGCGGTATCGTGTCCCGGTGCGGATATGATATGCAGATCCTGCTGTTTTGTCTCCTTCGCAACATCTGCACGCAGAGTTCCCAGATCCCGCCCTGCAAGATCCACCGCTGTAAACCAGCCCGGATCAAACTGTAGTTTGTCGAGCAATGGCTTTGCCCAGCATTTTTGCTCCATATTATAGAGCTGTGATGTCGAGGCAATTGAATATTCGGTATGTTTCACACCGGAAAATAAATATTCGATCAGGTTCGGCATCATTAGGATCGTGTCCGTCTGTTCTAAGATGGAAGGCATGTGCTTCTTCATATAGTATAATTTATAAATCGTATTATATGCCAAACTGGCAATTCCGGTCTGTCCAAATGCATATTTTTCGCCATCCAAAACAGCCGCTTCCAGTGCACCGATCGTTGACTCTCCGGTCTGTCCATTTGGATGCAGTGCGATCAGTGCCTCCCTCATATTGGCGTCATCCAGTCCCGGATCGCGGTAACTGCCCGGCATAGCAAGCAGATCTCCTTCCCGCGACAAAAAGCCACAATCCACGCCCCAAGTGTCAAAGCCGACACCGGACAGATCTTTGCCGCTTTTACGCAGTCCATTCTTCATCTCATCCATTAAATGCAGTAAATTCCAGTAGGCATGACCGTTTAACATGCTGAAATTATGCGGAAAACGGTGTACCTCCTCCAAGGTGATCTTCTCACCGTCAAACCGTGCCAGCATACCACGCCCGCTACTTGCCCCAAGATCAAACGCCAATACATTTTTTGTCATATTTTCTGTCCTCCATGATCATAACTCTTCCTCCATAGGATAACACTATCAAAGTTCTATCTGCATCAACCGTCTATACATGATTAAACTCACGTACATACTTTACAAATTCATGCTCCGGTAACGGTTTTGAATAATAATATCCCTGTAGATAATCCCCCTGCAGCCGCCTAAATATTTCAATATGTTCTTCCGTCTCAATTCCCTCTGCAATAACTTTCTTACCCTCATTTTTGATAACCGGCATCAGATCATCCAAAAACTGATTGCCGCCTTCGCCATAAGACCATACCAGACTTTTATCAATCTTTACATAGTCGATTGGCAGCTCCAAAATACTCAAAAGAGTAGAACAGCCTGTTCCGAAATCGTCTAATGCCACCTGCATGCCAAACTTTCGAAGCCTGTCTAACGTACGCTCTACCGCTTGAGGATCCTGAAATTCACTCTCTGTAATCTCCAAATGGATCCGTTCCACCGGAATGTCATATTCTGCAGCGATCTCAACAAAATCCTCTGTCAACCGCTCGTACTGACATTGTCCCGGCGAAATATTAACATTCATATATTCGATCCCATAATCAAAAATATGATTTTGACTGGCAAAAATACAGGCACGCCGGAAGATCAGCTCACCTAATTTCAAAATACAGTGATTCTCTTCCGCAACATGAATGAAATATTCCGGATTGATAAAGTTGCCTTCCTGATCTTTCATTCTGCTAAGCACCTCTAGCGAAGTGATCTTATCCTGTTCCAATGAATATACCGGCTGCATATGAATTTCCATTCTTTGATCTAAGATAGCTTCTTCAATATAACGCAGCACTTCTCTCTGTCGTTCGGTTTCTGTCATAATATCATAACGCAGAGTGATCAACTCTCCCTGTTTATGATGCGCCTTGTGATCAGACCTTGCATAGTGGATCCATTGCACTAATTTTTCAAAAGACGTATCATCGCCTTCATATGCCAACAAATAGTAGCAATAGTTCGTTTTGATCACTTCATCCTCAATCTCCCACCGTTTTGGCAGATAGGATAAAAAGAGTTCATGCAGACGCTTGATCTGCTCTTTGTCTCGACAATGGACTGCAAAGGTCGAGGCACCAATGCGATACACCGTTGCCTCCCGCTTTGTCCCTGTATCACGCAGTATTTCAGATATATTACTTCTTACCTGAGCCAGATTCTCATACTGATGTATACGCAGCAAAGAATTGTATTCGTTAATACGAACCAGCAAAAAATTGGCCGGCTCCCGGTATTGTACGCATTCCCGCAATATGTCAAAAAAGGCTGTCTGATTAAATGCCCAAGTCAAACGATCCATGTAGAAATCCGGACTCTGGAACAACAAAAAATACGCGAAGATGATAACTGCCAAGATGGGATACACAAAGCGGCAGCAAAAGATTCCAATGTGCTGCAGCCCAATTGCTCCAACAAACACTATATTACAGAGCAAAAAGAAACCTTTCTTCTGCTTGCCCATCTTTTTTTCATGCAAGAGCAGATAGATCATGGCACTCACCACATACACTACCGTGATTCCTTCGGTAATACCGGAAACCGGAATCCCATGAAAAACATACTTTCCATTGCTCCAAGAATTACTCTGTAAAAATGGAAGTACAAAGCAAACCGCAGCAAGCACCACCATCAAAATGCTCATTGAAAATATTTGCTTATTATGATAGTTCGTCAGATACGCCAAACTCAAGAAATACAGTACGTATGCTGCGATCAACAGATAAAAAATACTGCCATCTAACGCATTGCATAAACGTTGTGTATGTACACTGCATGTTATCATTCCGCTATTGATCAAACCACAGAGCCCATCAATAAGATTCCCGGCGATCAACAGACATACATTACATAAAAACAGATTGTTGGAACGCGTGCGCAGTCTCTTTTTGCCGACAATACAGCACAAAAGCAAGATCATTAACAACGAAGCTCCGATCTCATAATGCACATTATAAGGTATCATTTTCATAATGTACATCCCCTCCTCTCCGTCTGAGCCAGTCAATCAACTCATCTTCTTGCATATACGGAGTCATCGACTCACCCTGCACGCCTGTCACGCCCATCTCCCGAAACGTACCAAGCGGCATACTGTAATCTACGCCATCCAGAAAAATCTGCCAATTCTGTCTACGCAGCATATGTACCAGATGCTTTAGCTCCATCTGACGATCCTGCATAAAACGTTTTGTCATGTTTTGATGAAACTTTGCCATGTCAAACGGCAGCGCTAACATATCTTTAAGGTTGCACACATTCATACCGAATTGATCCAACAATACAACAAATCCCTTATCGCGCAAATACTGAATATTTTCCTTCAGAATATTTTCCGGCAACGCCTGATCGACATTAATCTCAATAACTAACTGCTCCGGACGTATCTGATGAAACAGCAATATATCGCAATACTGTTCGATCATTTCCTGTGAACTGATCTGCATCGTTGTCATACTAATATGAAGATGCCTGATACCCTGTTCAAAAATATAATGTTTCACAGCAAATCCTATCACCCGCTCCAAGCAGTACAATGTAATTCGATTGCCATTGCCATTTTTCTCGGCAAGTCTCCATATATCACTTTCTTCCAAATAGACTCCGTCCGGCATAGCAAGCATAACCTTGATTGCCAGTCCGGCAACTTCTCCTGCCTCCGTGTCATAGATCGGCTGAAAGCGGAATAAAAACTCATCTCCGTTTGTCATCTCGTTCAATCTGCTGACAGCTGACAATTCTCTCTGTAATAAAATCTTAATATCACCCTCGTAACAAAGTACCTCCTCTGAAATAGACCGTTCTAATATCACATGCCGCAGTCCTTCCATGATCCGATAAAAATCACCGGCATTATACTCCGCATCGATGAACTGTATCATATAAAGCCCGTAGCTGACCGGAATATTTTGTCCGTTGATCCGAAGTACCTTCGGCATACTCTGCAGCAAATAACGACCTGCTTCCCACGCCTTACTATACGTTTTGAACACTACAACATACTCGGAATTATGGAATTTATACACACCACGTGCTTTCGTTGTGCTTTGCAAATAGGAAGCAATACGATTATGAACTATCGACAACTCTTGCTCTGAACACATATTCATCATACTGGACAGATTACGGATATTAACCGATACACAAGCAAAATTATCCTGATATCTTTCGTACTCTTCAACAACTTTCCGAAAGCCGATACGGGAAAAACAGCGCATATTCTGTTCCAAATGCTGATCCGACATATGCATTGTAACATAGTACACAATAACGAGCAGTGACAAAATAAAGTAAGTAAGTCTCCAGCGCATAGGTGTCATATATTGAAAATACATCGTTACCATAATGATCGGAACAGTCCATGTAAGAATAAGAAGCTGCTCTTTTGCAATCTTATGACGATATCGATAGAGGAAATATGCATCAGCCAGCATAAGTATTTCTGCACAGATCAATAACACTACCATGCCATAATGAATCTGGTATTGTCCTTTATGTAACCCATTATATTCAAAAAAGAAATGTGTCCATGGATTAGACAATAACGCAATATCAACCAACAGGTCAAACACTAAAAACACTGCACTGATGCCTTGATAAAATACATTGGCACATCCGAGCGTATTTAGTGTGTATTTATAAAACAACAGGCAAACCTGATATAGGCTAAGATTTACCACAGTGGCAACTACAGTTGCCATAAATAGAGCATTGCTGCCTACAACATATACACACGAACGTCCTATAAGATCCACGATCACCGTACAGATCGTCATGATCACCAGTAAATTAAACGTTCGGTTTCTCTTGATATCCAGCCATTTGTGACACGTATAGGACACCAAAATAAGTGCCAGTATCACGATCGACATCACCTCATAAGAAATTACATAATCCATCTTATTCTCCCATGCCCCTCATCGTCCGGAAACTCCGGACAATGAGTCGCTACATTTCCATCATCTCTATCCTCATATATTAATTATCATCCTTCGGCGAATAGATATGATACTGATCTTTTCCGTTCGCTTTGGAATAATACAGAGCACAATCGGCTTGTGTATATAACTCCGTAAAGCTATCTCCCATATCCGGTGCATACGCTACTCCAATACTGCTCGTGATCGATACACTGGCTGCATTGTCCGTATAAGTACGACGGTTGCCGGCACAGATTTCCTGTGCTTTCTTGCCGATAAACTCTAATAGTCCCTGCTCATCAAATGCCTGATAGGATACGCATACTGCAAACTCATCGCCGCCGAGTCTGCCAATGCAATCCTGATTCGCAAATACTTTATTAAGACATTGCGCTGTCTCTACGATCGCCTGATCTCCATAAATATGACCAAGCGTATCGTTAACATTCTTGAAATTATCCAAGTCGACCATATAGAAAATAACGTATTTATCGCCTCGGTTTTTGAGCATTAAAGAAACACGTTTTTCCATTGTCTTCTTGTTGAGAACACCTGTCAACATGTCATTCTCAGCCCGCTGAACAAGCTCTTTCTCTTCGCTTAATTCCTCATCAACATTGACGATTTTACCGACGAACGATTCATTAGCGCCAAACTCATTACGTTCCAGTATACCGACAATACGATACCATCTGTAAGTTCCTTTGATGTTACGGATACGTACTTCTGTATTAAATTTCGTATCCTCTCCCTCCCAAAAGCTGCTCATGCGACCTCTCAGAGAATAATCATCCTCATGGATCCAATCATATATATCATACACGGCTTCTCCGGAAAGATTGCCGATCTCTGTTCCAATGATGCTCTTAACATCACCATAAAACTCCATTTTGTGTGGACGAAATGTCACCTGGAACGATACACTCTGATCACACTGCTCTAAAATGTTATGTCGCTCGTTTTCTGTGCGAAGCTTAATATTGCGTACCATTATGTATGCAGACATAGCAAGAAATATCAAGATAAAGATCACAGATATGACGGTTAACACTATTGTACCCGTGCTAACCACACCGACCGTTGAGCCAAAGCTGTCCATCGGCATCGTCGTAACAGCGTACCAATTGTTGACACTAAGCGGTACGTACTGCGCCGAATATTTGACTCCGGCATGCTGATAGTCTACTGATGCAATCAACTGATTCTCCATGCGTTCCTCTAATTCATCCACCGAACTGACACCATCTAACACCTGACAGCTGTTCAAGTATGAGAAATGATTGCCACCACGATTTTTCAACATGGATTCATAGTCGTTATCTCCAAGCACATAATCGCCTAATCCGTTGACAATACAGAGTGCACCGTCTCCTTTGTAATCCGCTTCATTCAAGACAGTCTTAATTTCCTGTGTCAAAATCCCTGCTGTAATCGTCATAACTGTCTTGCCGTTCTTTTGAACCGGTGCATAAAAGCGCAATACTTCCTTATCGTCCGTATCGACCTCTATCGACGGCGCTACAACATTTTTTCCTTGCATCAGCGTATCATAAAAGGGCTTGTCCTTAAGATTGTCTACCTCATAATTTGCCCCACAGATCTTCTTTCCTTCGTTGTTTAACAGGCATATTCTGCTAAATTCATTCTGTCCTACCAGAACTGTATGCAGATCATCAGGATCTGTGCTGCCAAGTTGCGCGATACAGTCTGCCATTGTATTGAGCAGTTCCACTCTATTCGTTAAATAAGAGTCAATATATTTGCCATAGACAAATGCGTTCATGCCCATGTTCTGCTCTGATAAGTTGCGCCGCACATTAACCACTTCACCGGCGATCTGAACGCCTGTAACAATTGACAAAATTAATGAGATAACCAGCACAGCAATGTAAACCCATTCCAATTTAATATGTTTTTTCATATGCTATCATATAGCTCCTCTCGTGTTTTGCCACCCAAGTATATACATCCCCACATATATACACATTCTTTGTTACAGCTTCGACTTTACAAAGCTGCACATAATTATTTACAGTATACTCTTTTTCTGCGGTTTTGCCAATATGCATTGCGAGCCCCGCCAAAGGAAAAAAGTTGCACGATATCTGCCGTATTACGGACCCACGCAAAGAAAAAGGTTTCACAACGCTTGCCGCATCATGAAACCTTTGTATCACACTATATGTGGTTATGTCTCGCATCTCAGTCAATGTCTGCCCCCGACCTTTTCCATTCATCATAATAAATATCTATATACGGACTATGGTTTGGTTTATCTTCATTCCACAATTCCTGAAATATCTGCACCCTGTCGTTTTTCCAGGAAACTTCGTAATCCGCTGGTCCAAATTTGTATTCCCTGACCTGCTTCAAAGTATTGTATCCTGTTTGGACATAAATAATGTTATGTTGCTTGCTTTCCTCTGGATTTGAACCAGAAACATACACTTCCTGTATACATAATACCCAATTCCCACCTGGCTCTTGCTGTTCATAACGGTAGAAATCACCAAAACCATCATATGTTCCATCATTGTCCATGCTTTCCAACCAGATTACAAAAGAAGTCCCTACAGCCACATGCAGGACAAACAACAATGCAAATAAAACAACGGTTCGTATTTTCTTTTTCCAAAAAATAAAGAAAACAACAGGCATAAGGATAAAAAATATATACGCCCATAAATATACGCCAGACAAGTAGGTAACATGTTTGCCATAAAAACACTCTGTAAGTTTATTATAATGAACAACCTGCCGTTTCTGACTGACCCAAAAATAAAGACAGTCAAAAGCAAATAGAAACAGAACAAAACTATATGCACCCAAACAGCCTATTTTCTTAATCCTGCCATTTTTTTCCAAATCTTTTTATCCTCCTTATACTACTCTATTTGTTCATTAATCTCCTCAATCCACCCACTGTCATCACTCTCAAACAGCTTTATGAACTTTCCAAAATTACTGCTACCAGTAACAGAATCATCTGAATCCAACTTTCTCACTCGCTGACTCATATTTTTATAATTCTCCGCAGTAACATGTTCCATAACTTCCCGAATCTGGTCTGCTCTTCCTTTGTAATTTTCTACTCCGGTATATTCCTTTATCAACGGAGCATTTACTGGTTTTGCTGGAGATTTCAGATTTTCATCGGTCCAATGCTTAGATATAATCTGCATCGTACATGGATTACCAAATATAATCACTTCATTCGCTGCACTATCCACACCATGAAACTCATTAATTTTGCGTTTAATGTCCTCATATTGCTCGTGAGGTTTCTTTTCCGTATCACAGAACACAAGCACAAGTTCATCTGCTCCATTTTGATATCGGTCCTGATACCTCGCTGGGATATTACCATTTCCACCAGCATTTACCAGTGAAATATCATATTGCTCATTCCATACTTTTAAAATTTTTAATCGTTTTAGATACTCAAATTCCTCATTGCCTTCACAGATAATGCAGATTTTGTGATTATCCAAAAACTTAGGGAGTTTATTTGGCATCGGCATCATCCCCCTTTACATTACCTTTAATACTAAGCAAAGAGTTAATCAATTCAGGATCAGGTAAAGCACCAAGTGCACCTTTTCTATATTTTTCCATAACATCCGTCGTATCCCTCACTCCCTGCTGTGCAGTAAAATCAGCAAGTGAATATACATATACACCTTCCTCATCTTTATGCACAAACCAAATCTGCTCCTTCCGGAACATTCTCTTGCAGTCCATAAGATTTATATCATGAACTGTAAATATCATCTGTGCACTTGTATTTAATTCATTATTAAACATCGCAACAATCGCCCTTGTAAGCTTAAAATGAATACTGCTATCCAACTCATCCACCACTAATATTCTGCCCTGTTCAAGTGCTTCAATTACATAACTGGCAATAGCTGCAATCTTCTTTGTTCCTGTGGAATCAAACATCATACTTGGTACATGAACACCTTTATATGTGGAAACTAACCTAATCTGATCCATAATATTCTCCGGAATATCAAGCACTTTCTCATCTGGCTTTTCATCCCCTTCTCCAGTTTTCAGTTGTATCTTATCCATATCCACATATTCAAAGTTATCCATATACAGGTCTGCATTTTTTATAAACTCAACAACCTTTTGCTGTAACTGATTCTTATTTTTCATGAGTTCAATTGTGTGTTGCATAGGTATGTTATTCATATTGATGACATCAATTTTTTCTGCAAATCCGACAAGAATCTGCTTCATCTCGTTGACATGTTCAAATTTACTTGTATCTACTACATAGCATAGCAAATTATTCTTCGATACAACTGAAATCATATTCTGAACAGATTCATCAATACACTCATATATTTCACTAACAGTATCTTTTTTCAACCAACAAACTTCCTTTTCGTTGTTGTACTGATCTTTAAATATCTCCGAAAATGACTCATATATATATTCTTCTTTTTCAGCATCATACTTAAAATCATAAGAAAACTTTCTTCCAGATGCCATAAATGTAACGCCTAACTCGCATACATCACTATCAGTAAATATATTTGGCATCAGTCCATTCTTCTTATTTAAAAGTACATTACTTATTGCCCTAATGCACTTAATTAGACATGTTTTACCAGCATTGTTTGGTCCATATATTCCTACCGTTTTAAGGACATTAAAATTATTCTTTTTGTGAACATTTGCTCCAAATTTTTTATTTCGCATATCTGCTTTCATTGAAAATGTAATATCATCCTCAAATGCGTAACAGTTTTTTGCTCTTACCTCTATAATCATGGCTCATTCCTCCAAGTCACTTTTCCTATTTACTTATCATTATTATATCATAAATCATTTTTTGTGCAACTTTTTTTCATAAAAAATATTTTTTTGTGAATTTAACGATATATCATATAGCAAAAAAGCAGCCTTTCGATTTTCTGCAAGCACAAAAAACGGGAAACCCCATTTTATAAGGCTTCCCAGACTTACGGATACTATTCAAACTCAATCAGACACGATTACTCTGCCAGACCTCCGACCATTTCCGATACATATTCGTAAATCTTTGGTCCTGCCTGTTCTCCGTATTGTGCCACAATGCGAACAATCGCACTGCCGACAATGGCTCCATCTGCAATCTGTGTATACTGATGAACCTGCTCCGGCTTATTAATCCCGAAACCTACCGCTGTCGGCACATCGGTTACCTGACGGATCATATCAATGATCTGTCCTACATCGGTCGTGATCGTGTCACGCACACCGGTTACTCCGAGCGAAGATACTACATAGATGAATCCTTCTGCCTCTTTGGCGATCATCTGAATACGCTCCTGTGAGGTCGGTGCGATCAGAGAGATCAACTTCAAATCATATTTTCCAGTAAATTCCTGCAGTTCGCCTTTTTCTTCAAAAGGCATATCCGGAATAATCAAGCCATCGATCCCTACTTCTGCACATCTCTTGCAAAAACGGTCATATCCATATTTATACAGCGAATTTGCATATGCCATAAATGCTAACGGGATCTGTGTCTTTTTCCGAAGTTTTGCTACCATATCAAAGATCTTATCTGTCGTGCATCCTGCGCTCAACGCGCGAAGATTGGCTTCCTGTATAACCGGGCCCTCTGCGATCGGGTCCGAAAATGGAATTCCGATCTCTACAAGTGCTGCACCCGCTTTTTCCATTTCCAAAATAAACTCCTCGGTCTTGTCCAGACTGGGATCTCCTGCTGTAATAAATCCAATAAATGCTTTTTTGTTATCAAATGCGTTTTGTATTCTATTCATGTAAATCAATCCCCCTATATCTGGCAATTGCTGCTACGTCTTTGTCTCCGCGGCCGGACAGGCAGCAGATAATGATCTGATCTTTGCTCATCGTCGGTGCGATCTTCATCAGGTGTGCTACCGCATGCGAACTCTCAATCGCTGCGATAATGCCCTCTTCTTTGGCAATGTACTCAAAGGCATTCACGGCTTCTTCATCAGTTACCGGAACATATTCCGCTCTTCCAATGTCTTTGAGATATGCATGTTCCGGCCCCACACCCGGATAATCAAGACCGGCTGAGATTGAATATACCGGCGCGATCTGTCCAAATTCATCCTGGCAGAAGTAGGATTTCATACCATGGAAGATTCCCTCGGTTCCGGTTGCCATCGTCGCAGCGGTCCGATCCGTATCAACACCGAGCCCGGCAGCTTCACAACCGATCAAACGTACCGATTCATCACCGATAAATTCATAGAACATACCCATGGAATTACTTCCACCACCAACGCATGCCATAACGACATCCGGCAGTTTTCCTTCTTTTTCCAATATCTGCGCTCTCGCTTCCTTACTGATCACGCTCTGGAAATCACGCACGATCGTTGGAAACGGATGCGGTCCCATAACCGAGCCAAGCACATACAGGGTATCATCCACACGGCTGACCCACTCTCTCATACATTCATTAACGGCATCCTTAAGCGTCATCGTGCCACTCTCTACCGGATGCACTTTGGCACCCAACAGTTCCATACGATATACATTCAATGCCTGACGGATCGTATCTTCTTTACCCATAAAGATCTCACAATCCAGATCTAACAATGCTGCCGCCGTTGCTGCTGCCACGCCATGCTGCCCGGCTCCCGTCTCTGCGATAATACGTGTCTTGCCCATCTTCTTAGCAAGCAGCGCCTGGCCGAGCACGTTGTTGATCTTATGAGATCCTGTATGATTCAAATCTTCACGCTTAAAATATATTTTGGCACCGCCCAGATCTCTCGTCATCTTTTCTGCATAATAAAGAAGTGACGGTCTGCCTGCATATTCCCGAAGGAGCGTATCCAGCTCTTCGACAAACTCCGGATCGTTTTTGTAATGCTCATATGCCTCTTCCAAATGGTGAATCTCATTCATCAGCGTCTCGGGAATATACTGCCCGCCATGCTGTCCAAATCTTCCTTTACTCATTGTAATCCTCCTAAATCGTAACTAATTATACGTTTCGTTCACTCGTACCGCCTAAATCGTAACTAATTGTTCGTTTCGGTCACTCGTACTGCCTAAATCGTAACTAATTGTTCGTTTCGTTCACTCGTACCGCCTGCGCAAATGCTTTCATTTTATTAAGGTCTTTGCAGTCCTCTGTCTCCATACAGCTGCTGGCATCAATACCATACGGCGAAGTCATTCTGACCGCCTGCTGCACATTATCCACTGTGAGCCCCCCTGCCAAGAAAAATGGTTTCTCCAGTGCTTTGATCAGCGACCATTCAAACGTGCGTCCATTGCCGCCCGCTGCTTCGCCTTCCTTAGACCACGCATCTAACAACAAATACTCACAGTCTATCTCGGAGATATTCTCCAAATCTGCAGTGGATCCAACTTTCACCGTCTTTATGATCTTTGCCGTTTTGCCAAGCAGCGCAGTGCGTTTTCTAAGTGCTTCAATATACGCCGCATCTTCGCTGCCATGCAGCTGTGCATATTCGATCACCCCTGCCGCCAAAAGCTCTGCAATAAAGTCCACCGGCTGATCGACGAACACTCCTACTGTATGAATGCGTGGATCCAGTTGTTCGACAAGCTCTGCCGCTTCCTCTCGGGTCACCTGCCGTTTACTCGGTGCAAACACAAACCCGGCAAAATCCGGCTGCACTTCATTGGCATAAGCAACATCTTCCGGTCTGCGCAGACCGCATATTTTCAAGTGAATCTTGAGCTGCTGCAATGCCTGAACACGGTCTTTAGCACGCATCAGCGTCTCTCCGATCAGCACACCATCTACCGCGTTGCGCTCCAATTCTTTAATATCCTGTGCCGTCTTGATACCACTTTCTGAAATAAATATAATATCCTTCGGCACCTGTGCGCGAAGCCGCACGCTGTTATGAATATCAACTGTAAAATTGCGAAGATCGCGGTTATTTACTCCGATCACACGTGCCCCCGCCTTGATCGCACGATGAACTTCTTCCTCATCATGCGCTTCCACGATAGATGTCAGCCCTAGCGAATCCGCAACCTCCCGAAAATGTAAGAGTTCTTCATCCGAAAGGATCGCACAGATCAAAAGCACCGCATCGGCGCCGATCACCTTAGCCTCATAGATCATATACTCATCAACCGTGAAATCCTTGCGCAGTATCGGAATACTGACGGTTTGACGCACCGCCTTCAAATACTCATTGCTCCCCTGAAAATAATAGGGTTCGGTCAGCACGGAAATCGCTGCTGCACCACCTTCTTCATAATCTGCCGCAATCTCCCGGTACGGAAAATCCTCTGCGATAAGACCCTTGGATGGGGATGCTTTCTTCACCTCACAGATAAAGGATATCCCCTCAGCCTTAAGTGCCTGTTCCATCGGAAATCCGGTATCAGCGTTAAGTGCCTGCGCCTGCTCTTTCATCTGCGCAAGCGTTATTTTCTGTTGATTTTCTGCCACTCTTACTCTTGTCTTAGCAGCAATCTCTTCTAATATATTCACGCAAGTCCTCCTATTTCTGTCCGCTCACGATTTTACACGCAGTATCGTATCTATGCAACTCCTATCGCAACATTTCACGCAAAAAACATTGTCGACAGATTATTTGGCGGTAAGTTTCTGTAACTGCTCTAATGCTGCGCCGCTCTCAAGCACCTCTTTGGCTTTGGCAATGCCCTCTTCAAAGGTAATTCCCGCCGTTGCTGTATAAATCGCTGCACCTGCATTTAACAATACAACATCTGTCTTCGGCCCTTTGGCTCCGCCAAGAATATCTCGCACGATCTGTGCATTTTCCTGTGGTTCTCCACCAACGAGATCGCTCTTTTCGCAACGTGTAAAACCAAACTGTTCCGGCGTGATCTCGTAAGTTTTGTACTTGCCATCTCGATATTCGCATACTTTCGTCGGTGCACTAAGGGAGATCTCATCAATACAATCCATTCCATAGACAACCATCGTACTTTTCACACCGAGATTAACTAATACATGCGCCAACGGTTCTACCAAGTTTTCATCGCATACACCCATCAACTGCATATTAGCTTTTGCCGGATTTGCAAGCGGTCCCAAAATATTAAACATTGTGCGGATACCGATCTCGCGGCGAACTGCACCAACAAAGCGCATTGCCGGATGATATTTCTGCGCAAATAAGAAACAGAAATTGTTGTCACGAAGAGACTGTAAGCTCTCCTCTGCATCTCCATCAATCTTTACGCCAAGCGCCTCGAGGCAATCTGCTGTTCCACATTTGCTGGAGGCTGCACGGTTACCATGTTTGGTTGTCTTGATGCCTGCTGCACTCGTGATCAATGCTGCCAGTGTAGAAATGTTGATCGTGTTGGATCTGTCTCCACCGGTACCAACAATTTCTAACGTATCCATATCATTGTCAAACGGAGCACAATGACTTCTCATAACTTTGGCTGCCTCTGTAATCTCTTCAATTGTCTCACCCTTGATAGCAAGTGCTGTTAGGAATGATGCTTTCTGTGCATCGGTTGCTTCACCTGTCATGATCTCTTCCATTACCTGCTTCATTGTCTCCGGTGTAAGATCCTCACCTGCTACTAATGTGCTAATTGCCTCTTTAATCATAGTGATCACTCATTCCTTTCTCGTTATTTACAAACTTTGCTGTATTGTTTCCTGTTACTGTTTCAAAAAATTCTTTAACATATCAATTCCTTTGGGTGTCAAGATCGACTCTGGATGAAACTGCAGTCCGTACGTTGGTGCCTCTTTATGTTTCACTCCCATGACTTCTCCATCGTCCGTCGTAGCAATGACCTGCAAGCATTCCGGTATCGTCTCTTTCTGAGCGATCAGCGAATGATATCTTGCGACCTCTGCCGTCTCTCCAATCCCCGCAAAAACCGGGCATTCGGTGTCAAGCGCTGCCACCGACATCTTGCCATGCATCAATTTCTTGGCATATGTTATGGTCGCTCCGTACACCTCACAGATTGCCTGATGTCCCAGACATACGCCAAGGATCGGTACTTTGCCGTTAAAATATTTGATAACCTCTTCACAGACACCTGCCTTAGAAGGACGTCCCGGCCCCGGCGACACTATGATGTGTGTCGGTGCCAATTGTTCGATCTGCTCTACCGTCATCTCATCGTTACGGATCACACGGATATCCGGGGCGATCGTTCCAACCAGCTGCACAAGGTTATAAGAAAAACTATCGTAATTATCAATCAATAAAATCATATGGCTCCTCCTTACTGCACTGCCATTATGCTATGCCCTGTGCTTTATCTACTGCATCCATTACTGCTTTCGCTTTGTTGATGCACTCATGATACTCATTTTCCGGTACACTGTCTGCCACGATACCGGCTCCGGATCTGACAAAGATCTTGTCGTTTTTCTTAAACACGGTACGGATTGCAATACAAGTGTCAAGATTGCCGGTAAAATCAACATAACCAATGGCTCCGCCATAAATGCCACGCTTATTGTTCTCTAATTCATTAATGATCTCCATCGCACGGATCTTTGGTGCGCCCGATAAGGTTCCTGCCGGTAACACTGCATCCACTGCATCTAAGCTGTCTTTGTCATCTCTGATCTCACCCCGCACGGTCGATCCTATATGCATAACATGTGAATATTGCAGCACCGCCATATAATCTTCCACTTCTACGCTGCCATACTTACTTACTTTGCCAAGATCATTTCTGCCAAGATCTACCAGCATATTGTGCTCCGCGCGCTCTTTTTCATCACCAAGCAGCTCTGTTCTAAGTCGCTCATCTTCTGCGGCATCCTTGCCGCGGGGTCTTGTTCCGGCAAGCGGAAATGTATGCAGCACGCCATCTTCCAGTTTCACTAACGTCTCTGGCGAAGCACCCGCCACTTCAATGTCATCGCTGCTAAAATAAAACATATATGGGGATGGATTGATCGTGCGCAGCATACGATACGCATTGAACAAACTTCCCTCATAATCGGCTTCCAAACGATTGGAAAGCACTACCTGAAAAATATCTCCCTCGTAAATATAATGCTTCGCTTTCTCAACCATCGCACAATATTCCTGCTCCGAAAAGAGTGGGCGAAACTCTGATGTGATCTTACCCGGCGTGATCTGTGCCGGTGTGCCATGCTCTATAAGATCCACGATTTCTTCAATTTCCGCGAGACATCTGTCATATTCCTGTTCCAGATTCTCTGTCCTTGCATTGGCGATGATGTATATCTTTTGACGAAGATTATCAAAAGCGATCACCTTGTCAAACAACATAAGGTCGACATCCTTAAACCCTTCCTGATCGTCGGCATCCAAATTAAGCTTTGGTTCGCTGTACTTAACATAATCATAAGAAAAGTATCCGACCAATCCTCCGGTAAAGCTTGGAAGATCTTTTACTTTTGGACTGGTGTATTCTTTCAAGATCTCCTTGATCTTTGCTCCCGGATGAGCTACCGGCTCTTTTGCTCCTTCTTCGCTCCCACTTTCACGTATACACATTTCACCGTTCATACAGGTGATCTCTAATTTCGGATCATATCCCAAAAATGTGTATCTTCCCCATACTTCCTGATTTTCTACGCTTTCTAACATGTAGCAATGTTTGCTCACGCCTTTTAGGATGCGTAACACTTCCATCGGTGTCACGGTATCCGAAAGGATCTCCCGGCTGATCGGCACAACTTTGTAGCCGTCTGCCATCTGTTTTGCCTGTTCCAGTGTTGTCATAAAAACCTCCTTTGTTTCAAGCAAAGAGTTTCTTAATAGCGGAGCATTTTTTGCATATATAAAACAAAAAAAGTCCTTGTTTAGCATATAAATGCTAAACAAGGACGGTTAATCTTTTACCCGCGGTGCCACCTTGTTTCGTGAAACCTCACGCTCTTTGCGAAATACCAACATATTCCCGGCAACTGACGCATGCCTTACGTCATGGAATACTCAGCCGGATCACCAGCTTTTGACCATGCCCTCTGCGGTCCATTTAATGAACAGCTCTCTGCGGTTTCTCAGCATCCCCGCTCTCTGTAAGCGCCTCTTTCATTTTTATCTCCGCTTCAACGGTTTATTATTATGAAATTAACAATAGTATACTCCTTTTGTAGGATTTGTCAACTATCTTCTTTTCTGATTGAGAAAATTTCTTTTTCAGAAGATCAAACTCCTTCTTCATCAAAAAACAGAATTACAGATTGTCGTACAGATCCTCTGTGAATGTCAGGCTGCCCCGATAACCTGCATACGTACGGTTAAACACCAAACGTTCATTCATCGGAAAGGCTGCCAGAATAAATTGAATATCCTTTTCCAATGCCACCTCACGTTCATTGCTGCTGCCGATCAACAGCGTGATCTCTTCTTCCTCTTCCCGCAGTGCCTGATTGATCTCATACTGATCGGATGCAAAGATCACCTTTGGCGGTTTCGCATATTCCAAATCCTCAATCTGTGCCACAATGCGATCCTTATCCTCTTGACGGAACAGTGGTTCTGACACGATGACAAGCACCGGCGTAAAACTAAAATCATTTGCCAGATATCTGGTGATACCCACAGCGTTGTTAGCATCTGCCACAACCGCAAAACGCTTCCAGCTAACCCCTCCGACAGACTGCGCTAAATAATCATAAACATATTCTTCTTCCGCAGCGATCACTTTATCCACGATCTCTTGATCCAAGTGCATTGCCTCTGCTACCTGTCTGACAAATTTTGTCGTGTCGGTTGCCCCGACAAATAAGCCCGGAACGCGGATGCTTGGAATACCAAATTTTTGTTCCATCTTTTTGGCCGGTCCCTTAAACAGCCATGGATTGATGATGATGTTTAGTGCTGCACCGGAACATTTGCGGATCGTTTCAATACCCTGATGCTTTGTAAAGAACGTATTTACCTTAAGACCTAACGCAGATAAAATACGATCGATCTCCTCAAGCGCACCGCTCCAAAACGGATCATGATACGGGATGATCCCGAAAATATTAACCAATTTATCATCTTTCGGCACATCTTCTTCTATCACCTGATTGATCATCGTCGTCCAAACCGTTTCATAGCCGAGATTGCTGTCTCCGACAAAGCCCGGCGTCTCGATCGGATATACGGAATACCCCTTATCTTGAAATTCTTCTGTAACGCTGACAATGTCATCACCGATAATTCCTGCGGTACATCCCGTCAATACGAAATATGCATCCGCATCAATAATATCAATAGCCCCCTGAACAGTTGTGCGCAGTTTTTCAGTACCGCCAAAAACAACTTCTTTTTCCAACATATTGGTAGAAGGCAGTGATACAGATGACACAAAACGAGAAGATTTGTGTCCGGACTGCCCTTGATCTGCTGCTGTAGTCTGCATACAGCAGCCCGGTCCTGAATGATAGATCGGACACACACGGTCGATCGCTCCTAATACAGAATTAATGCCTGCTAAAACACAGCCGCCCTTTGGATTTTCTGTAACCTGTGACATATCTTTTCCTGCCTTTCTTTATTTCTTGATATACTTAAATGCATCCTGCTCATACCACGAATCCTTATATGGTAATTTACTATGTTGTGCTAACTTTACATTAAATCCCGGATTTTGCAGCTGATCTGCAATTTTGTTGCCAAGATAGATCAGACCGTCATATCCCATCGTCGGACGCTTACCGTCCAATACATGTGTAGTCGGAATGCCAAGCTTAGCCGCCCAGTCCGGAACACCAATAAAAGCATCCAGTTTTAATTTATTCACAAGATTGACCTGCTCGAATGGCTGCATATTGGCAATATCAACGACGAAGTCTTTATGAATGCCATTGAGATATTCGATATCTGTCTGTGCATCTTCATCATAGGTTGGTGTCTCTAATCCCACCAATTCCATGCCAAAATCATCGATCAAAGCTGCTGCCGCAAAAGATCGCCCGGTACCGCCACAGATAAATACCCGCTTACCTTGCAATCTGTCACGAAGTTTCTGAACAAGCGGCATGATACGCTCTCGCTCTTTCGCAATGATCTCTTCGACTTCCTCTTCCTTGCCCAGCACTTTTGCAATACCGCGGTACCATTTTTCGGTATTACGGATACCGATCGGCATCACCGTATGCGAATATGGGATCTCATAATCTTCCCATAAGGTTTTCATAAATTCATCTGCAAATACTTTACAGATCGAAGTAGATGCCTCGGCTGCCGGAATGCGCTTGATCTTCTCCAGAGAACTATAAAATGGTATGTAATTTACCTCCACGCCAATATTGTGCAGCATACGCTCCATCTCTTTCTGATCAGCATAGCTAACCGTTGTCGGCGCAAACAGATTTACTAATCCTTTTTCTTTCGGCACACTCTCTTTCTTGAGAATATACTTATTGATCGCTAAAAATGCTGCGTCAAAACCGGAAGCACAGATCTTGGACTTAAAGCCCTCACAATGGATCGGCACCAGAACGGTGTCCGGATACTCTTCCTGCAGATCATATGCGATCGCATCGATATCATCTCCAATAATACCGGAGGCACAGGAAGCATAGATAAAGGCAAGCTTCGGATGATAACGTTCCACTGCCTTTTTCACTGCCTCGCGAAGTTTCTGTTCGCCGCCAAACACAACGCTTTTCTGATCCACATTTGATACGATAATGCGTGGATTGCGGATATTTTTAATGCCGCGGTGCGCCTGACCGACACGGAACATATCCACTGCCATGATCGAACAGCCAACACATCCCTGCGGGGAGTGCGAAATAAATACAGAGTCTTCCAAAGACATCAATGCCGCCATACTATTGATCTGCTGGCACTGCAATCCCTGTGCAAACGTTCGGTCTGCTTTTTTCAAACAGCCTTTTCGAAACTGCTCCTCGACTTCTTTTCCCGTCGTTCCTAAATCATTAATTCTGCCCGGTTTACTTTCTCTCACACCGGAATACTGCTTTTTCGCCATAACAATCTTTCATTCCTTTCTCGCAATGTGTCAATGATTTACGATTTGTTGTTATTGATGATCTGATCCGCCAGATCACATATTGATCTGTCCATAGATTTTGCTGACCGATCACATATTGATCCGTCCATAGATTTTGCTGCTAGATCACATATTGATCCGTCCATAGATTTTGCTGCCATTCCACCAAATCTTCCAGAGTCATACCCTCTAACACACCATTGATCGCCTCGTCTAATTTCTGCCAAATGATTAAGCTGACACAGGTTGCCTTATTTTCACAAGGCCAACCATTGGCACCAACACAGTCTGTCGGGGATAGATTTCCCTCCATAGTCCGCAGAATGCGTCCCACAGTATAATTTCTCGGCGGCTCACTCAACATATACCCACCGTGAGAACCGCGAATGCTTTTCACAAGGGCAGCTTTATTGAGCGTCGCCACGATCTGCTCCAGATATTTTTCGGAAATCCCCTGTCTTTTTGCGATTTCCTTGATCTTTACCGGCTGCCCCTTGCTGTAAAGCGCCAGATCGAGCATTAGCTTGATCGCATATCGTCCTTTTGTGGATATTTTCATCTTCGTCACCAAGCCTTTCTTTGTCTTGCTAAATAACACCCTATTTTGTGAAGAGCTTCATCAATAGTGCACTCCACGTCAAACGCAGTTACAGCATGCTTTGCAAGCAGCTTCTGCATATGAAAACCAATCTTGCTGCATACGACAAAGGTACAGTCCGTGACACACTCTACACGGTCATTACTGCCTTCACAGGAATGACCACCGGCATCACAACCGCAATGCTCTGTGTCATTGGCCTGTGATCGCAGATCTGCGTCCTGTCCGTCTTTTAGGACACCTTCATCATGCTGCACTACCGTTCTCTCTTCCAGTTTGCAATATGCATCCTTTGTAATTTCGTATACTTCAAAACGCTCTGCTTCTCCAAAAGGTGTGTCGACATGCACCCCATCTGAAGTAGCAACTGCGATCAAATATTTTCCCATGCTGTTCCTCCAGCCTTATGATCTGCCAATTTGCGTTGCTGCTTGGTTTCCTGTCTATACCTCAAAGTCTTCATTAAACAAATTCGTAGACAGATAACGAAGTCCCGTATCCGGCAGGATAACAACAATATTTTTGCCGGCATTTTCCGGTCGTTTAGCTATCTCCGTTGCCGCAAAGATTGCTGCACCGGATGATGTTCCAACCAGAATCCCATCTGTTTTGGCAACTTCACGTGTCACACGGTACGCATCCGGCGTCTCCACATCATAGCGTTCATCATAAATGTCCATATCCATGATCTCCGGTACCATTTCTCTCGGCACTCCGGCAAATGGGTGCACACCCATAATCTCTTCCGGTGCCGGGTTTTCAGGGCTTGGCAATGAATTTTTACCTGGCTGCAATGCCACTACATACAAGTCCGGATTTTTAGACTTCAGATACTTACCGGTTCCTGAAACGGTTCCGCCGGTACCTACACTTGCCACCAGAATATCAACGTTACCATTGGTATCTTCCCAGATTTCCGGACCGGTCGTTGATTCATGGACTGCCGGATTGGCCGGGTTAGAAAGCTGATCAACGAAAAAGATGCCTTCCTCTTTCGCCAATACTTGATCTCTCAGTGCCGCTACAGTAGCAATAAAATCCCCACCCGTCTTCTCCATTGTTTCCACGATAACCGGTTCTTCCGACAATTTGATAACTTCCGCGCCAAACGCCTTGATCACCTGAAAACGTTCCGCACTAACCTGATCCTGTATGTATACACGGAATTTATATCCTTTGGTTGCTGCGATCGCTGCCAGACCGATTCCGGTATTTCCACTCGTCGTCTCTACCAAAGTATCCCCCGGCTTGATCAAGCCTTTTTTCTCCGCTTCCTCGATCATGTTTAATGCAGTGCGGTCCTTAATGCTCTGATTCGGGTTGAAATACTCCAATTTTACAAGAAGCTTTGCCGAAAGATCATGTTTCTTTTCATAATTTGCCAGCTCCAACAACGGTGTTTTTCCAACTAATTCTGTAATTGATCTATAAATCTTTCCCATGCAATGTCCATCCTTTCTCTATTGCTCTGATCAAATATGATAATCATCCGCAAAATCCATCAAACCAAATTCCAGTAGAATTTCCTCTAAGCGTTCCTGCGTCATCGGCGTTGGAATGTCAAATTTTGTATTATTAATGACAGCTTCTGCTAAATTGCGGTACTCCTGCGCCTGATTGGAATCCGGCTTATATTCGATCACCGTCTTTTTGTTGATCTCAGCTCGCTGTACGATATTGTCACGTGGCACGAAATACAACAACTGCGTTCCCAATTCCTTTGCAAAAGCACGCAAAAGATCCAGCTCGCGATCTACATTTCTGCTGTTGCAGATAATACCGCCCAGTCTGACGCCACCGGTACGCGCATAACGTTTGATACCCTTGGCAATGTTGTTAGCTGCATACAGCGCCATCATCTCGCCACTTGCCACAATATATATTTCCTTTGCTTTGCCCTCGCGGATCGGCATTGCAAATCCACCGCAGACAACGTCTCCCAAAACATCATAAAATACATAATCCAGATCATCCGTATAGGCTCCGAGATTTTCCAACATGTTGATCGATGTGATAATACCTCGTCCTGCACAGCCTACACCCGGTTCCGGTCCACCGGATTCAACGCATCGCGTGCCGCCGTAGCCCTCACGAACGATCTTATCTAATTCGACATCTTCTCCCTCATCACGGATCGTATCCAAAACCGTCTTTTGCGCCAGACCACCCAGTAGTAATCTTGTAGAATCAGCCTTCGGATCACAGCCAACAACCATTACTTTCTTACCGTGTTCTACAAGTCCTGCAGTCAGGTTTTGTGTTGTTGTAGACTTTCCAATTCCACCTTTGCCATAAATTGCAATCTGTCTCAATTCTGCCATTGTCTCCTCCATTCCTATCCTATCCAGGATCCTACCTTGTTGTCATTAATCCTTGTATTTGGTCATATACCACAATGCGATGCAGAGAATCTTCAATCTCCCCCGGCAATTCCATTGCAGCTATTCCATACTCATTCATAACCCGCAGTGCACCCATACCAATACGGCTCACTGCTACATAATCACAGTCCGATAAACGTTTTACATTATCCCGTAATCTTCCCTCATCATGATGACCGGCCTCACAGATCGGTACGAGCTCGCGCTTTTCCAAAAGTACGGTGTCCTCATTTTCGGACACCTCGTAGATATAAAAATCACGTGCTCTTCCAAAATGACTGTTAACCACAATGCCATCCGAAGATGCCACTGCCACGCGGATCTTCCTATCATTTTGCATCGACATCATCCTTTCCTAACCATGTGAAAATGTTTCCCGCACACGCAGTTTTCTTTGATAAATCTGATCTCCATATTCTGATCTGCCCGGAACTCCAACTGCATCCGCCCGGCAGTGCTGGCAATGTCTAAATACGTCAATATATTGGGAAGCCGTTGTTCTCGCCGCATCGATCTGACTACAGGTCGGCGCTGTCTGATCCGCCAATTCATACTGTGGGATCAACGGTATGATATTATATATTTTTGCGCCGGCCTCTTTTACTGTCTCAGCGATCTTTGCAATATGATCTCCGTTGATGTCCGGCACCAACACCGTATTGATCTTTATGGTAATCCCGGCAGACGCAACTTTTCGTATGCCCGCCAACTGATTTTTAATGAGGATTTCTGCGCCCTCTACACCATCATAACGTTTACCATGATAAATAATGTATTTATTCAGCTTAGCTTCGATCTCCGGATCCACTGCATTAACAGTTACTGTCAGGGAATCAATTCCTATTTCGATTACTTCTTCTGCTTTCTCTTCCAAAAGCAATCCATTGGTGCTCATACATTTAATAAGCTGTGGGAATCGTTCTTTGACACCGCGAAACGTCTTCAGCGCATAGTCAGAGGCTAATGTATCTCCCGGTCCCGCAATACCAGCCACGGTAATCTCCGGACAAATCCTCAATGCCTTATCCAGGATCTCTAAACTTTCTGTAGGTGTGATCACTTTCGATGTGACACCAGGTCTTTCCTCTACATCGTTTATAACACGATCACAGAAACGACAAGCAATGTTACACCCCGGACTCACCGGCAAATGAATGCGTCCCACATTATTTTTATGCCCCCCAAAGCAGGGATGGGATTGTTGCAGATCATGATATGTATTACTCACGTTGCTCCCCCTTTCCATTGCGCTCTTTGTATTCCTAGTTTTTCGATAGGTTTTATCAATTTATGATATTTGTAATTATATTCACCTTTTCCTATATTGTCAATAGGAATTATCAACAATTTGTTGAAAATTTATCAGTGACATTCTGTATCGTCATATTTCGCAGAATATGTCATGCAACTTTTTTCATTTTCGTGAGGAATTAGGAATAAACATTTCTTATTTTCGTGAATATTCAGAGCAAAACATTTCTCATTTTCGTGAATATTCATACAAAAACTTTTCTTATTTTCGTGAATACAGGTTGTTATTTGTGGAAAACTATATTACAATAAAGCTTATAAAATGGTGATTTAAGCGACTAATGCACTGTAGAAAGGAACCCATCATGTTATTTAAACGAAAATTATACCAAAAGCTTTTAAAATGGAAAGAAATATCGGCCGGTTCATCCGCTCTGTTGATCGAGGGTGCAAGACGAATCGGAAAAAGTACCATTGTAGAAGAATTTGCGAAAGCAGAATATGATGATTATATGTTATTGGACTTTGCACGCGAAAGTACAGACATAAAAGACAACTTTATAAATAATATCAATGACCTTGATACCTTTTTCCGCAATTTATTTCTGCTTAAAGGGCGATCACTCCATGGCAAAAACTGCGTCATTATCTTTGACGAAGTGCAGTTGTTTCCGTGGGCAAGACAGGCCATAAAATATTTAGTACAGGATGGAAGGTATGAATATATCGAAACCGGCTCTTTGATCTCTATTCATAAAAATGTCCAAAACATTCTGATTCCATCCGAAGAATACAAGCTAAAAATGTATCCTATGGATTTCGAAGAATTTTTGTGGGCAACCGATGATACCGTTTCCTATGAAGCAATCAAGGACGCTTTCATAAAACGCAAACCACTCGGTGACAGCATCCATCGACAGCTCATGAACAAATTCCGCACTTATATGGTAGTTGGCGGAATGCCTCAGGCTGTAGATGCCTATATTGCCGGCAAAGATTTCACACAGATTGATTTCGTAAAATGTAATATTTTGAGTTTGTACGAAGAGGATCTATACAAATACGATTCCGAAAACAATCAGCGAGCTTCCATCATTTTTCGTACGATTCCAGAGCAACTGGAAAACAAAAATTCGCATTTTAAATTTTCATTGATTGACAAAAATGCGCGTTATCAGAATTATATCAATGCTGTAAATTTTGTGGCGGAATCCATGATCGGCAATGAATGTATCCATGTTACAAAACCCGAAATCGCCTTGGAACTCTTTGCTGATCGAAGCAATTTTAAGCTTTATATGGGCGATACCGGACTGTTAGTAACGCAGATTATGAAAAGCCAGGATAACGTAGATGAAAATATCTACAAATCTCTGATTTTTGGGAAACTTGGTATCAATCAGAGAATGATCATTGAAAATATGGTAGCACAAATGCTGAAAGCATCTGGACACGACCTATATTTTCATAAATATCGCTATACACCTTCTGATGAGAGTAATGAGAAAAAATACGAGATCGATTTCTTGACCGTTAAGAATAAAAAAATCTGTCCCATCGAGGTGAAGTCTTCCTCCTACACCTCGCACAAATCATTTGATTACTTCGTAAAAAAGTATCAATTGAAAATGCAGGACAGATATATTATTTATACGAAAGATCTTATGCAAAAAGATAACATATTGTATATTCCTATATACATGACAATGCTTGTGTAAGATACCGATTTAATTGGGATCATCTATGAGACGCAGTGCTCGATACAAGCCATTACTGCGCCTCACTCTCCTGCAGTGCCGTCTTAATACGGTCAAGTGCCTCTTGTAACGTTGCACGCGGACATGCTACATTGATGCGCTGAAACCCTTTGCCGCAGTCGCCAAAGATCTTACCACTGTCGAGCCATAATTTTGCCCGGTGTACGATCAGATCCTCCAGCTCATCCACACTCAATCCGGTTTCGCGGAAATCCAGCCAGACCAGATAAGTCCCCTCATGGTCTACCATAGACACGCCTGGAAGCTGCGTTTCAACATATTCCTTTGTAAAGGCAATATTGTCGGCAACATATGAGTGCATTGCCTTATACCACTCTTCTCCGTGTGCATATGCCGCCTCGCACGCAACCAGCCCCAGTACATTAAGCTGACTAATTCCTGCCGCATCAAGCTGCGCCCGGAACTTTGCCTTTAACTCTCTATTTGGGATAAAGATATTCGAGATCATCATACTGGCAATATTAAACGTTTTGCTCGGCGCCGTGCAGGTCACGCTGATCTGCGCAAATTCTTCCTTGATCGCCGCAAATACCTGATGCTTTCCACGAAATACGAAGTCCTCATGAATCTCATCACTCACAACCGTAACATGATGTTTTACCAAAATATCTCCCATTGCGGTAAGCTCTTCCTTCGTCCACACACGCCCCACCGGATTATGCGGATTGCAAAGCAGGAACAGCTTAACGTCGTTATCTACGATCTTACGTTCAAAATCCTCCAGATCTATGTGATAACGGTTGTCATCACCTTTGTACAGGTCGTTGCTGACCACCTTTCTACCATTGTCGGCGATCACCTCCGAAAACGGATAATACACCGGCTGCTGCAGCATCACGGCATCTCCCGGCTCAGAATACGCCTTTACCGCCATTGCCAGCGCAAAAACAACGCCCGGCGTTTTGATAAGCCATTTTTCCTGAATGTCCCAGTCGTGATGTTTTTTCATCCAAGACCGAACCGTCTCAAAATAAGGGGTCTGCACTTCACTGTAGCCAAATATGCCATGCTTCGTGCGCTCTATCACCGCGTCCTCAATATAAGAAGACGTCTTAAAATCCATATCTGCCACCCACAACGGGAGCACATCTTCCGGCATACCTCTTCGTTTTGCAAAATCATATTTTAAGCAATCGGTATTTTTACGATTGACTACCGCATCAAAATTCAAATTTCTTTCTGCCATTGCTATCAATCCTTTCTATCGCCATGCTGCATTTGCTAGCAATCTATTCTATAATCATCCTGCATTTTCAGCCAAATATACCACTAGTAAATAAACACGCTATTTTATAAAGAAGCAAACACGCTTTCCAGTTCTGCCAACAGGTCTTTGACGTTCTCAATCCCCACCGACAAACGAAGTGTCGCATCTGTAATTCCATTCTTTTCGAGAATTTCCTGTGGAACATCTGCATGCGTTTGTGTCGCTGGATAGGTGATCAACGTCTCCACTCCACCAAGGCTCTCTGCAAAACGGATCATGCGAACCTTTTCTAATACAGCCAGTGCACTTTCTTTATCCTTCAATTGAAATGTCAACATTGCACCAAAACCACGCGCCTGTTTTTTCATGATCTCATAGCCCGGATGATCCGGCAATCCCGGATAAATCACTTTCGTAACAACATCCTGCGCCGTCAGCCATTTGGCAATTTCCAAAGCATTATCAGCGGCACGTTCCATGCGAATCCCCAATGTTTTAATACCTCGCAGGATCAACCAGCTATCAAAAGGTGCTAGTCCCGCTCCCGTTGTCTTGATCAAAAAGCGAAGTTTTTCGCTAATGTCCTCTCGACCGGTTACCAAAAATCCCGCAAGCGTGTCATTGTGTCCTCCCAAATACTTCGTACCACTATGTACTACAACATCTGCACCAAGTTTCAGCGGATTCTGGAAATATGGCGATAAAAATGTATTATCCACGATCAACAACAAACCGTGCTTGTGTGCGATTTCTGCTGTTGCCGCTATATCCGTTACATTCATCATTGGGTTGGTCGGTGTTTCAATATAGATTGCTTTCGTCTGTTCTGTAATATACGATTCAATATCTTCTCTGCAGCAATCAATATTTGAAAATTGTATGCCGTTCTTATCCGAGACGTTTTGAAACAAACGAATGCATCCTCCATACAGATCCGAATCAGCGATAATATGATCTCCCGGCTTGAACAGCTCCATCAGCAATGATATTGCCGCCATTCCACTCGAAAGTGCCAGCGCATCAATTCCGCCTTCCAAAGAAGCCACCATTTTCTCTAAATGTTCTCTGGTTGGATTCTGCAAACGACTGTAATCGTACCCGGTGCTTTGTCCTACTCCCGGATGTGCATACGTCGCTGTCTGATAAATAGGGTAACTGATCGCACCAAAATGATCTGTTTTACCTTCGTCTTCCTCTAAATGCAAACATTTTGTCTCAATTTCTCTTTCCATATAGCATAATCCTTTCTCCACACAAAATCTTGGCTGTCAGGCGCCGTTTAATTCCTAGTAAACCTGTAGGTATTATTATAAAGACTCCCTCTTACACTGTCAATTGCTATTTCCTATTTTACCTATTGGAATTATTTTTTATATGTTATAGTTTTTTCCTATTACCCAAGAAAGTAAATCCGCGCTTTGCGATGATGTCACACTACACAACAGCAGTTTCCTATTGCTAAAATAAGGGTTGACTTGGAGTCTACTCCAAGTGTTACACTAAGAAACAGGAGGTGACCTACCGTGACCATCAAAGAAGTGAGTCAAAAATATAACATTTCACAGGATACTCTGCGTTACTATGAACGTGTCGGCATGATTCCGAAAGTAACGCGAACGGCAAGCGGTATCCGAGATTATCAAGAATCTGATTTGAGCTGGGTCGAGCTTGTCATCTGTATGCGCAGCGCCGGGCTGCCGGTAGAAGCATTGATTGAATATGTCGAACTGTATCAACAAGGCGACCAGACTTTCAGTGCGCGTCTCGAACTGCTGCAGGAACAGAGACGCAATTTAGAAGAACAACAGAAACAATTAGAAGCTGCAATAAGTAAACTGGATTATAAAATTTCCCGCTACGAAGTTGCAGTCAAAACAGGAAAATTATCATGGGAGGAAAATTCATGTACTTAGAACAGATTAATGGACCACAAGATGTAAAGAAATTATCCGTAGAACAGTTAAATACTTTGGCAGACGAAATGCGCGCTGCATTATTAAACCGTTTAAGCAAACACGGTGGTCATTTCGGGCCGAACTTCGGTATGGTGGAGGCAACAATCGCACTCCATTACGTTTTCGAATCACCAAAAGATAAGATCGTATACGATGTATCACATCAGTCTTATCCGCACAAAATGTTGACGGGACGTAAAGATGCTTATTTATACGAAGAACATTTTGAGGACGTGTCCGGATACAGCAATCCAAACGAAAGTGAACACGACTTCTTTACCGTCGGTCACACCTCTACTTCTGTCAGCCTCGCCTGTGGACTTGCCAAAGCAAGAGATCTAAATGGCGAAGACGGCAACGTGATCGCAGTCATCGGTGATGGTTCTTTGAGCGGTGGCGAAGCTTTAGAGGGATTAGATTATGCTGCAGAATTAGACGGCAACTTCATTATTGTCGTAAACGATAACGATATGTCCATCGCCGAGAATCATGGCGGTCTTTACGGCAATCTCAAGCTGCTTCGCGACACGAAAGGTCAGGCTGAATGCAACTTATTCCGTGCAATGGGATTAGACTATGTTTACGTTGATCAGGGCAATGACACAGCCTCTTTGATCGATGCCTTCTCCCAAGTAAAAGACAGCAATAAACCGGTTGTTGTCCATATCAACACACTGAAAGGTAAAGGATACGCACCAGCCGAGGAGCATAAAGAGAACTGGCATTACTGCGCGCCGTTTGATATCAAAACCGGTGAGGCACTGTTCCAAGATGCGGAAGAAGATTATTCTTCTGTTACAGCAGAATACCTGTTAGACAAGATGAAAAAAGATCCTGCCGTTGTAGCGATCACTTCCGGAACTCCTACTATTCTTGGTTTTACAGAAGATAAACGAAAAGAAGCCGGAAAGCAATTCGTCGATGTCGGCATTGCCGAAGAAACCGCAGTAGCTCTTGCCTCCGGTATTGCTGCAAATGGCGGCAAACCTGTCTATGGTGTTTACAGCACCTTTGTACAGAGAACCTACGACCAGATTTCTCAGGATTTATGTATCAATAACAGTCCTGCAACGATCGTTACTTTCTGCGGTTCGGTTTATGGCATGAATGACGTTACACATTTAGGTTTGTATGACATTCCAATGATGGCAAACATTCCAAACCTTGTTTATTTGGCAGCAACCTCCAAAGAGGATTATATTGCCATGCTGGATTGGAGCCTAGAACAGACCGAACTTCCTGTTGCTATCAAGCTTCCGGGCGGTGCTATGGTATCCACCGGCACACCGGTCACCAAAGATTTTAGTAAGCTCAACAAATATGAGGTAACCAAAAAAGGGTCCAAAATTGCCATTCTTGGTCTTGGTACCTTTTACGGACTTGCCTGCGAAGCTGCTGCTCAGTTAGAAGCAGAAACCGGCATTCAGGCAACCGTGATCAATCCATACTACATCACCGGACTCGATACCGAATTGTTGGATAAGCTCAAAGAAGATCATGAGCTCGTTCTGACCATCGAAGATGGCATTTTGGATGGCGGTTTTGGCGAGAAGATTGCCAGATACTACGGTACTTCGAACATCAAAGTACGGAACTATGGACTGAAAAAGGAATTTTTGGATCGCTACGACCCTAATGAGGTTGTCAAAGAGAATCATTTGACCGCAGAACAAATTGTTGCAGATATCAAAGCACTTGAAGCATAAAAAAGCAAAGCCTGCGCTTTGCTTTGCAAGAATTGCTAAAGCAATTCTTGGCGATGTCACGCTACACAACAGCAGTTTCCTATTAAATATTCAAACTTCGCACATCCGAAGCTGCCATCTGGTCACATATTGCTTATTATGTAAGTAAAATAATAGCTATTTTGCAGCCAATAAAGTAAATTATTCTGCCATCAAGAAACTAAGACAATTGCCGCAGAACGCAGAGTTTTTACGTGATTTCTTATTTTGTTAAGTCTCTGATGAATACATGCCTGAAGGAGTGTCTGA